>OCQA01000176.1_pt1 | contig 81573 bp, 75 predicted proteins | sample 1538571 | NCBI WGS metagenome assembly OCQA01 (sample SAMN04571708, study PRJEB22368) | human gut metagenome | biome: human gut; material: stool | host: Homo sapiens | place: Luxembourg | collected 2012-09-28 | reverse complement strand
GATGCTGCGGCGCTTTTATGCCGCAGGTTCTTTTGTCGGCGCATCCGACATTCTTTCCATTGCCTCTCGCTCCCCTTTCGGGCTTCGGTTCTAACTTTGTCGCGAGGTGATATTATGAAGAAATCCGTTTTAATGTTCTCTTTGCTTTCCGGAACGGCTCTTATGTTCCCTAAGCTAACCATTGCCTCCGGCTTACCTGCACTTACACACACATACACACCCGAACCGAAGCCCGCCTTTCAGTTTGAACAAACCGACAAAGCCTTTAAGACCGCCGCCGTCTGTTTCCTCGGCGCCGAAAACTGCGGCGACGCCGGCTTCGGATCCATGGGCGGAGACGACGGCTATAAAGTCGATACCGTGCAACAATGCAAGAACGAGGGATATTCCGTCACTTCATGTTCCCTCCCCGCTTATCCTTCCGGACAATGCCCCTATAACTCCGCCTATTTTGCAAAATGTGTCGAAGACCGTCCCCGCGCCTGCAAAGAAGCAGGCTTTACCGAAACTTCCTGCGCTTCCGGCACGGTCATGGAGGCAACTTGTTCCTTTGACGCCAATTACAAAAAATGCAAATGCGACCCTTGTTCCGGATATGACTATACCTATGCGCAGGCCTCGGCTCAGGGCTATGTTCCCGACGGGAGCTGCTTAAGCTGTTCCGAAACCAAATACAAGCGCAAGGAAAACCCCTGCTCCGGCTACAGCTCCTGCGAATGCGGCGGCGAAACCGGCTCTGCTTCCTGTTACTCCGGATCAATCCAAAAATTTGAATCCTGTAAAAAGTGCGACCCATGTGCGGGTTATTATGACTGCGGCGGAAGCTGGCAATACTGCGAAGGAAGCGTTTGTTCCGCGGACAGTTCTCGTTGCAGCACTTACTGCGAAAGCGACCACTTCCCCTATTCCTGCGGCAGTGATTACGGTTCCTGTTACGGCGATTACCGTAACGGATATTGTTCGGTTGAATGTGAGTACCTTGGTTCTTCGTCATCCGGCGATGGAGATACTGACAATGAAACATCCAACTTTTCGCCTTATTACTATTCCTGCTGTACCGGTCTTTGTAACGACTACAGTTATTGTATAGAACAAGGGGGAACGACTTGTTCAGAAGCAAATGCAGCCTGCTCCGCGGCGGGAGGTTCCAGCTCTTTCTTAAGCTGTTCCTGCCTGCTTGACAGTTGTCCCATGTTCGGGGGAAGCGGCGGAGAAGGTAATTACCGCTGCGAATAAAAACAAAAAGCCCCGCGGTGCGGGGCTTTGGTCAATCGCTGAAGATTTTGGCAAATTCGTATTTGTCCGTACCGTTAACGGTTCGAATACGTTCATTTTGCAAAATAGTCGGAAGCTCCATTGAACGGAAAACGCTGCGGCGGTCGGCTTTTTCGACAAAGGCACAGACATTTCCGGAAGCGGCCTCAATAAACCTTTTGGAAGCCGCTTTCCAGACGGCGGCAATCTGTTCTGACGGCAAATTGCATTTATCTGCAGAATCAAGCCCCAGCCTGACCAGTTCGGCGCCGCAGGCCGTGTGTTCTATCATCATCTTTCCCGGATTAGACCTGACGCAGTCAAAAGCCAAATCGCGGTTGTGGGTGGTGGGCAGATAGCTGATGCTGTACAACACAACCGAATTTTCCGGCGAGGAAACGTCAAAAGTTTCGGCAACGGTCATCGCCTGCTTATATAAGTCCATCGTTTATTTCCTTTTATTTTTGACGACATCGAGCTGTCCGTTGGCGACGATGATGTCGGCTGTGTCATTCTCGCCGATTTCGCCGTTCAGAATCTTCATGGCCAGCTTGTTTTCAATCTGATTCTTAAGCAGACGGCGCAGCGGACGTGCACCGTAGACCGGATCATAGCCGTTGTTGACAATCCAGACTTCGGCGGCTTCATTGACATTAAGACGGATATTCTTTTCGGCCAGCCGTTTTTCGATGTTCTTTATCTGAATGTCGGCAATCTCTTTAATATTGCTCTTATCCAGCTTGTGGAACAGCGTAATTTCGTCGATACGGTTAATAAACTCCGGACGGAACGATGCCTTGACAATATCCATGACTCTGGCTTTGACTTTTTTCGGGTCGTCGGCGCCGGTGGCATTGGCCAAAATGTCGGACCCCAGGTTGGAAGTCATGATGATAATGGTGTTTTTGAAGTCAACCGTGCGGCCTTTGCCGTCGGTCAGGCGGCCGTCATCAAGCACCTGAAGCAGAATGTTGAAAACGTCGGGATGCGCCTTTTCGACTTCATCAAACAAAATAACCTGATACGGACGACGACGAACGGCTTCGGTCAAGACGCCGCCTTCCTCATAGCCGACATATCCCGGAGGCGAGCCGATCAGGCGGGCAACCGCGTGTTTCTCCATATATTCGGACATATCAATGCGGAGCATGGCGCTTTCGTCATTGAACAGGAACTCGGCCAGCGCCTTGCTTAGTTCGGTTTTGCCGACGCCGGTCGGACCGAGGAACAGGAACGAACCAATCGGCTGCCGGTGGTCGGAAATGCCGGCGCGGGAGCGGCGAACCGCATTGGCAACCGCGGCAATCGCCTCTTTCTGACCGACGACGCGTTTGGCCAGAAAATCTTCCATATGAACCAGTTTTTCCTTTTCGCCTTCAAGCATCTTGTCAACCGGAATGCCTGTCCACTTGGAAACAACCGCGGCAATGCTCTCGTCGGTAACGACTTCCCGAACGTGACTTTTGGCGTCTTTGGCCTTTTCCTCAATATTTTGCAGTTTCTGTTCCAACTGCGGAATAACGCTGTACTGAAGTTCGCCGGCACGTTCATAGCGTCCTTCCCGTTTGGCAATGTCAACTTCTATCCGCGCCTTGTCCAGCTTGTCCTTGATTTCGGTAATATCGGCCAGGCCCTGTTTTTCTTCTTTCCATTTGTCTTCCAAACCTTTGGCCTTGGCCTCAAGCCCGGAAATCTCATAACCGATGAGTTCCAGACGCTGTCCGGACTTTTCGTCGTTTTCCTTTTTGAGCGCCTCACGTTCAATTTTCAGCTGCAGAATACGGCGGTCAAGTTCATCAAGTTCTTCCGGTTTGGAATCAATCGCCATACGCAGCGAACTGGCTGCCTCGTCCATCAGGTCGATAGCCTTGTCGGGCAGAAAACGGTCGCTGATGTAACGGTTGGACAAGGTGGCGGCGGCAATAAGCGCGCTGTCGGAAATGCGCACGCCGTGATGAAGCTCGAACTTGTCCTTGATGCCGCGCAGTATGGAAATGGTTTCTTCAACGCTCGGTTCGGAAATGAAAACCGGCTGGAAACGACGAGCCAAAGCGGCGTCCTTTTCAACATATTTTTTATACTCCGACAGGGTCGTTGCGCCCAGACAATGAAGTTCGCCCCTGGCCAGCGCCGGTTTGAGCAGGTTTGAGGCATCCATAGAGCCTTCGGAAGCGCCGGCGCCGACAATGGTATGCATTTCGTCAATAAACAGTATGATATTGCCGTCCGAAGCTTCAACGTCTTTCAAAACGGCTTTCAGGCGCTCTTCAAACTCGCCGCGAAACTTGGCACCGGCAATCAACGCGCCCATATCAAGAGCCAGCAGCCGCTTATGACGCAGACTTTCCGGAACGTCGTCGTTGACGATACGCATGGCCAGCCCCTCGACAATGGCGGTTTTGCCAACGCCCGGCTCGCCGATGAGTACCGGATTGTTTTTGGTACGGCGAGACAGAACCTGAATCGTCCGGCGGATTTCATGATCACGGCCTACAACCGGATCCAGTTTGCCTTCTTTGGCCTTGGCGGTAATGTCGACGGCAAACTTCTTCAGCGCCTCAAAATTGTCTTCAGCCGTTTCAGAATCGGCCAAACGCCCTTTGCGGTATTCGTTGATTGCCTGATTAAGCTTGACCGGATTAACGCCGCCGTTGCTCAAAACGGCATGCGCTTTGGTACCGTCGGTCATGGACAGCGCCTGCAGAATGCGTTCCAAAGTGACATATTTGTCATTGGCCTTATCGGCAAGCTTTTCGGCCTCCATCATTACCCGGGTAAAATCCTGCGACATCATGCTCTGCACCGACTGACCGGAAACGGCAGGGATTTTTGCCAGTTCGGCATCGGTTTCGCGGCGAATCTGGCTCAGCGAACCGCCGGACTTCAAAATCAGGTCAATAATCTGCCGGTCTTCCAGCAGTGATTTCAACAGGTGTTCGGGAGAAATGTACTGATGTTTTTCCTTGGCTGCAAGATTGATAACGTCTTGTATCAACTCCTTGGATTTGCTGGTAAGTTTTTCAAAATCCATATTTTTGCCCTCTATTTTTAATGTCCTATTCTAACATTAATATAGTGAGGACGGCAGGGCAAAATCAAGTTTATCAACGAATTTTTTAGGCTTGCGGCTGCGGCAGCGCCTTGAGGTCAATCACGGTAATTTCGGACGGCGCAAACAGGCGCATGGCCGGTCCCCAATAGCCGGCGCCGTTGGAAACATACAGCTTAATGCCGTTAACGTCGTACAGGCCGGAAAGATATTTGTTGGCATATTTGGCCAAAATCTGGAACGGAAAGACCTGACCGCCGTGCGTATGGCCCGAAAGCTGTAAATCCACGCTGTCCTTGCTCAGATAATCGGCAAAATCAGGCGTATGAGAGAGCAGAATACGGTAGCTGCCTTTCCGGGCGCCTTTAAAGGCCTGCAGAAAGTTGACGTTCCAGATATCGCTGTTGTTGGCAATGTGCGCGTCGGGAATGCCGGCAATATAAACATTGTGGTCGGGAATACGGACGCCGTGGTTAAACATAATCAGAAAGCCCATGTTCTTGAACTTGAACTGCCAGGGTATCAGACCGTTGTAAAACTCATGATTGCCAAAGGTATACAGCGGCGGATATTTGGCCTTCAGCCGTTCCAGCTCTTTCATGTGCGGCTTGACGGCATCTACCTTGTCATCGGCAATGTCGCCGACCAGCACAATGGCGTCGGCATCAAGGGCATTGACCCGGTCAACCAGTTTTCTGACCGTTTCGACCGGCGTCGTACGGTTGATATGCGTGTCATTAATCATGACAATACGCATGTCCTTGCTGATACGGGCACTGGCGAACTCGAGCCTTTTGAGCTCCGGTTCCCTGGCACCGCCGTAAACGGCCATAGAAGCCAACACAGCCGTCAAAAGCACGACAATAAAATTGGCCTTGTCCAGCAGATTGATGTTTTTGGGGTGAAGTTTCCAGTTCTCGCCGAAGATTTTGCTGTAAATCCAATAGAGGGCAAACCAGACGACATCGCGGAACAAAAGCATGGAAAACAGGATAAAAACCGTTCCGAACATAAGATAAAGGATTTTCGAAACAACGGCAAAAGCTTCGGGGCCAAAGAGACCGGAGTCACGCACCAGACCGACCAGCAACGGGGCAAACCAACCGACAACGACCAGAAGACCGACAATAATTTTGCGGGAACGGCGAATATCGGAATAGCCGACCAGAGTCTTGATGGTAATTGCCGAACAGGCAACGGCAATAATCGCGGAAGCTATGGCAAAGTACATTTAATCCCCTCAAACAGTTCAGACTGCGGCAGCGGCAGCCTTCTTGCGGTATGTCCGCTTGGCTTTGGGCTGCTCGGCACCGGCCGGCACCGTTTCGCCCTGGGCGGCAACAGCCGCGTTGGCTTCGGCGGAAGAAATCTCTATAACCTTAAACTCGCGACGGGGCGACTGAACAACAGTTTCGGCAACCGGCATCTCGACAACATTGCCGGCATTTTCTCCGGTCTCGGCATTGTCGTTGCAAACCGGCGCTCCGGCCTCTTCCTGATTTTCAAAACGCTTTTCCTGAGAACGGTTCTGATTCTGATTTTTCTTCTCGTTGATTTCGGTAACGATTTTGCGATAATGTTCGGCATACTGGCGGAAAACTTCCATCTCGACATAGTTGCCGTTGCCGTGGGCTTCCTTGGCAAGCTCGTTATACTTCTTAATCAAATCGAGCGCCGTACCGCTGATTTTGCCGGCAATGCTGGTCGAATCGAATTTGTAATTTAAAGAATAAATCTGGTTGTTATTGTTACGATACTTGTTGTTCATTTTTTTCATAAGTTTAATACCATAATCCATCAAGCCGAAACACCTCAAAGTTGAGGCTACGGGAAATACATTAAAAAAAGGTTTATTTCGGAAAAAAGTGCAAAACCAACTCTCTAAAGGCACTTATCGAAAGTTATCATACAGAAAAAAACGTGAAATGCAATTCATTTTTTCAAAATAACACATCTTTCCGTTCCGGCAAGATCCGGTCTGATTTCCAACGCGCTCAAACCGCGGCCGGCAAAGACTTCCGATATATGCCGCGCCTGACCGATGCCTGCTTCCAATAAAATATAGCCGCCTTTTTTTAAGAGTAAAGGGGCAAGCGAAGCTATTTTTTCATAATGCGCAAAACCATCCGCACCGCCGTCCAGCGCGGAAAGGGGGTCATGCTCGCGCACTTCCGGCTCCAGAGAGGCGATGTCGGCGGTGGGAATATAAGGCGGATTGGAAACAATCATATCAAAACCCGTTCCGGTTTCCCGCACAAAATCATCGTCAAACCAGCTGCGGCAGACAAAGACAACCCGCTCCGACAGGCCAAGCCGCGCCGCATTGCGGCGGGCGATCTCCAAAGCCGCCGCCGATTTGTCGACGGCCGTGCCGCAGGCCTGCGGACAATCGTCCAGAATCGAGAGGATAATGCAGCCGGAACCGGTGCCCAAATCCAAAATACGTTTCAAACCGTTTCGGCGGACAAGCCCGACGGCGGCCTCGACCAGAATTTCGGTATCAGGACGCGGGGTAAGCACATCTTCGCTGACGATAAAATCGTTCTTATAAAATTCGCGGCGGCCAAGCAGTTTGTCCAACGGGACATGCACCAGCCGCCGTTCGACCAGCCGCCGCAACTTTTGTTCCGCTTCGCCGTCGACTTCGGCAAAAGGACTGCCGCCGATATGTTCCAGCAATATTCTGGCCTCCAGCCGCGGCGACGGAATATTTCCGGCAGCCAGCAGCCGAACGACCTCGTTCAAATCCAAACTCATATTTTCCTCATATAAAAAATTATTCCGAGTTTAGAAGAATTGCATCTTTTTGCAAGCAATAAAAAAAATCCCGGATAATTCCACCGGGATTTTTTCTAAATTAAGCCGCTATATCGCCTATCTCACGGTACTGGCGTCACAGATACACTGATTGTTCTTGGTGCAGCTGACTCCCTGCGGACAGCAACATTTCATACCGTTGCAGTTCATTACCCGGCTCGGCGAGTTGCAGATAAACCCTGACGGGGGCAACGGCTTAGTTTTACACTTGTACTTGGTCGTACCGCAAGCCGTACAAGAATCGCTGATACCATATGTACAACTGGTAAAACTGTACCCCGGACATTCTGACGAGTAACTACAGCTTTTGCAGGTCTGGCACTTTGACGAACAATCGGAGAAGTACGACTGACAGCCGTAAGAACAGCTGGCCGCCGTTCTGTTGCGGCAGTTATCGGGATAGCATGCCGTACATTTGCCGCAGGAGTTGGTCGTTTTGCAGCCATAAGTACAGCTCAGCGACGTGACGCTGCAGGCCGGATCCGACTTACAGGAGACGCAAACACCGCAGCTGTTGGTGCTGGCACAGCCGTACGGACAGGATACCGCAGTCTTGTCACAGTCCGGGTTGCCTTTGCAGCCGGTGCATTTGCCGCAGGAGTTGGTCGTTGCGCAGCCGTACGAACAGGTTTTGGAAGTCACGTCACAGTCCGGATTGGTCTTACAGGCGGTGCACTTGCCGCAGCTGTTGGTGCTGGCGCAGCCGTACGAACAGGATATCGAGGTTGCGTCACAATCCGGGTTTCCGGTTGCGGTCTGGCATTTGCTCGGACAGTCCGACCACCATTTTGAACAGCCGTACGGATGCGAAACATCGGTTCGGTTGTGGCAGTTGTCGCTGTAGGCGATTTCGCATTTGCTGGAGCAATCGCTATAGTATTTTTTACAGCCGTAAGGAGTGCTGACCGAAGTCCTGTTTCGACAGTTGTCGCTGTAACAGGTCTGACATTTAAATTCGCAATCGGAATATGTACTCATACATCCGTATGTACAGTCTTTATGCGTACGATTGTCACAGTTGTTGGTCTTGGCAATCTGGCACTTGGTTGAACAGTCCGGCCAGTAGGTCTGGCAGCCGTAGTTGGCCGGAACCGATTCACGGTTTCGGCAGTTGTCGGTATAAGCCGTCTGGCACTTGCTGGAGCAATCCGCAAAATACGCAACGCAGCCATACGGCGTTGAAACCGCCGTACGATTCCGGCAGTTGTCCGCATAAGCCTTCTTGCAGACCGTGTTGCAGGGCGCCGGATAATATTCCTCACAGCCGTACGCTCCCGCAGACACGCCTGTCGGGCAGGTGCACTGCGTATATTTGCCGCCGCAGCTGTCCCCGCTCGGCGAACGCGGCGACGTACAGTTGGAGGTATTGTAGGCATATTCGCTCTTGCAGGCGCAGGACTGATACTTGCCGCCGCAGGAAGCGCCTTGTCCGACTTCCTTTGAAGAACAAGTCTTGAGAGCCGGGTCGCATTTGCATGAAGCGTATTTTCCGCCGCAGCTCTCGCCGACGCCGACCTGTCCGGCGGGGCAGGTTACGAGGTTCGAGGCGCATTTGCAGCGCGTAATATAAGATTTGTTATAAGGGCAATAACCTTCCGGCACCTGCACGGAATTGCAGTTGTTTAAGATGAACCCCTCGTTTTTGCATTGCGCAGCGGTGTCAATGGTATAGTCTTCGCCGTCGCCGCCTTTGCCGTAGGAGATTTCGTTGTCGCAGTCGCCAACTCCCAGAAAACACACCGCCGCCGTCTTATAGGCGCGCGACATGTCTATAACAGAGGCGGGCTTCAGTTCTATTTTTGTAGTGTGCTGTGTGTTGGTATTACCCGGAGGCGAATACGCCATTGCCGGCAGGCTGAAAAGCAGGCCGACCACTAATGTTAGGAAAATTTTACATTTTGACATAATATCACCTCGCAAGTAATTAAAACTAAAGCCCGTTTTATAAGGTGACAGATATGCGAGAAGAATTTCCGAAAGAGCAGACGCTCCCGGAAATGAGAAACACATCACAAACCACACCTTGATTCTAAGATAATACAGGAAGCAATAATTGTCAACATCTTATGAAGATATTATTTTTTTTGCCTATAAATACTGAAAAAGCCCGCGGCTGCGGGCTTTTTTTGAAAATCAAACTCTGTCAGTTCTGATGCTGGACAATGTTCTGCCGGGCAATATTCCAAGCGTTCAGAATGCTCTCGTTATCCGGTTTCAGGCTGCGGACAAAAGCCAACCGGCGTTCCATATTTTCCTTAAGCAGGTTCAAATCAATGCTCTTTGAAAATCTGCCTTTGAAAACAAAACCTTTTTCCTGTTCGGCTGCCGCCATTGTCCTTCTCCGTTTTTTGTCCGGTTATCTTAACACATTTTTTGCGCCAATTCAAGCTTTACCAGCGCCGAAAGTTTCTCAAAAGCCTTTTTCTCAATCTGACGGACACGCTCACGGCTGATGCCGAATTTGACACCGATTTCCTCCAGCGTAACCGGCTTGTCGGTCAGCATACGGCTTTTGATTATATACTGTTCGCGCTCACCCATTTCGTTCAGGCATTCGCGCAGAACTCTGGCTTTAAGGGCGTTTTCCTGACGGCGGCCGAGGTTTTCCTCAATATTCTGGCGACTGTCGACGACAAAATCGACTTTTTCTTCGTCGCTGTCATCGCAGGCGGCCACATTGAGGGACTTGTCGCCACCCATGCGGCGGTTCATTTCGACAACGTCCTTTTCGTCGACGACCAGCTCTCTCGCGATGCTTTTGACAACCGTCGGCTCAAGCTCGCGGTTTTCATAAATACCCAAGCGCGCCTTAATACGGTTGAGGTTATAAAAAAGTTTTTTCTGCGCGGCGACCGTGCCAATTTTAACCAGCGACCAGGAACGCAGAATATAATCGTTAATCGCAGCCTTAATCCACCAAATGGCATAGGTAGCCAGCCGAACCTTTTTGTCGAGGTCAAACTTTTTGACGGCCTGCATCAGCCCGATATTGGCCTCGGACACAATGTCGGCCATCGGCAGTCCGTAGCGGCGGTAGGTCAACGCAATTTTGGCGGCCAGACGCAGATGCGAGGTAATCAGCTTCTGCGCAGCGGTCAAATCGCCGTTTTCCTTGAAATCGCGAATCAGCCGCGTTTCTTCGTTTTCGCTGAGAACGGGAAATTTCCTGATTTTTTCGAAGTACGAGAACAGGCTGTTCTCTTCAATAACCTGAGGCAGATTGCCCGTATTTCTGATTACCATAACTTCCGAATTTTGACTCATATATTTCCAACCTTCTTTCAACTGATACTGAAATATAATTTAGGTATCGAACAAAAGCCTTTCAATATCTCCGAACAAAAATATTACGACTTTTGTTTTAGAGAATCAACATAATATTTTGCTTTTTTGAAAAATCGGCTAATCGTAGATAAACGACAGGATACCGTCGCCCGTACCTTCGGGCAGGAAGTTGATGATGTCGGCAACATTCCCCTCGCCGACCGGATAAACCAAAACGTAAACATCGGCGGCTTTGCCCTGTCCGAGACCGCGGCAGAGACGCAAGTCGGCATCGTTCAGCCCGCGGTTGATTTTGGTCATGATAATGGCATTGGCAACGTTGAAATCCTGTTTGGCGGTAAAGCCCTCAACCTTTACTTCGCCGAAACGGGAAAGATTGCGGCGCAGCAGAATGTCGCGGCGGCGGTCAATGAGCATGGTTGCCGGGTGTTCGGACTGATAAGCTTCGATTTTTTCGACAATTTTCTGCGTCAGGCGCGGATCGGAACATTCCGGGCGCGGCGTTGCCCCGACTTCAAGCTCCGGCGAAACATTGAATTCGGGCGCCGCAATTTCAACCGGCTGCTCCTCCGCAGCGGCAATCTGAGACGCCTCGTCCGGAGCGGCAGCCGCCGGCCGGTTCGTTTCCGCCGCCAAGGCAGGCACCGCCGACAGCAGACATAAGCTTAAAAAGAATCCCAGATTGCGCACGGTTTTATTCCTTTACGGTCAGAAGTTGATGGAATTCGGGGTTCTCGGGAACGGGATCACATCGCGGATATTGCCGATGCCGGTAACCAGCATCATCATCCGTTCAAACCCCAAGCCGAAACCGGCATGCGGCACCGATCCGTATTTGCGGGAATCGAGATACCAGCCGTAGTCGTCTTCATGCATGCCCATTTCATGAATTTTCCGCACCAGGACGTCATAGCGTTCTTCACGCTGCGAACCGCCGATAAGCTCGCCGATACCCGGAACCAGAACGTCCATGGCGGCGACGGTGCGGCCATCATCGTTCAAACGCATATAGAAAGCCTTGATTTCCTTCGGATAATCGCGAACGATTACCGGGCGTTTGAAGTGAACCTCAGCCAGATAACGCTCATGCTCGGTCTGCATGTCAATACCGAACTCCGGCGTATATTCGAACTTGTGACCGGAGTTTTTCATAATCTCAATAGCCTCGGCATAAGTAATGCGTGCAAAGCCGTTTTCAACGATATTGTTCAGTTTGTCCAGCAGGCCGGGTTCGACGAATTTGTCAAAAAGTTCCAAATCTTCGGCGCAATGCTCCATAACATGTCTGACACAGCTGCGAACCATATCCTCGGCCAAATCCATGTCGTCATAAATGTCGGCAAAGGCCATCTCCGGCTCAATCATCCAAAACTCGGCGGCATGGCGCGTGGTATTGGAGTTTTCGGCGCGGAATGTGGGGCCGAAAGTATAGATATCTCCCAGGCCCATGGCATACATTTCGCCGTTGAGCTGTCCGGAAACAGTCAGGTGCGCTTCCTTGCCGAAAAAGTCCTGCGAATAGTCAACCCGGCCGTCTTTGGTACGGGGAACATTATTCAGGTCAAGCGTAGTGACCTGAAACATTTCGCCGGCACCCTCACAGTCGGAACCGGTAATCAGCGGCGTATGGACGTAGCGAAAACCGCGGTCATGGAAAAACTTGTGAATGGCGAAAGACAGTTCGGAACGAACGCGGAAAGCGGCGCCGTATTTGTTGGTACGCGGACGCAGGTGTGCAATGCTGCGCAGATATTCGTCCGAGTGCTTTTTCTTCTGCAGCGGAAAATCTTCGTCGGCGACGTCATAGACTTCAACCTTGTCCGCAACGATTTCATATTTCTGGCTGCCGCCCTTTGACTCGACCAACGCTCCGGTCACGGCCAGAGAGGAACCGGTCGTGAGTTTTTTGACTTCGTCATAATTGGCTAAATTGTTATTGGCAATAATCTGAATATTTTTGAGACAGGAGCCGTCATTAAGCTCGATAAACGAAAAATCTTTTGCATCGCGGCGGGTTCTGACCCAGCCTTTTACCAGAACTTCTTGTTCCGGTTTGTCAGCCGCTAACAGGCTTACAACTTTAGTTCTTTTTAACATCTTAAATTTCCTCAAATATTCATTATTTTATTATTGCCTTTACAGAGCGTGCCCAATATATAACACTTATCTTTAATTGTCCAGCATTGACAAATGTTAATCTATGTATAATTATAACTTCAACATTAATTTTTTGCGGAGAAAACCCATGAAAAAAGCTGCCTTACTGATGATTTTGCCCATGCTGCTGACAGCGGGGGCCTGCACCTCGAGAATCGGCGCCGACCAATATGACACCAGTGCCGTCGGCGAAGTTAACCGTGCGGTTAAGGGAACGGTGGTTTCGGTACGGCAGATTTCCATTGCCAGCAACAACGGCGCCGGAACGCTCATCGGCGGTGCTGCCGGCGGCGTGGCCGGCTCAATGATCGGCGGTTCGGACACCGCGCACATTCTGGGTGCCATCGGCGGCGCGGTCGTCGGCGGCATTGCCGGCAACGCGGCGCAGGAAGGACTTTCGTCTCAGAGCGGCTACGAATATGTGATTCAACTGGACAACGGCAGCATGGTTACCGTCTCGCAGGGCAATGACGTTCTGCTCAATCCGGGGCAGAAATGTATGGTGCTTTATGGCAAACGCGCCCGCGTTGTTCCTTATTACGGAAACTAAATTTTTCAAAAGCCCTCTTTTCAGAGGGCTTTATTTTTAAACCTCATCAACCAAGGTGAATTTTATCTTTTTTTGATAATAAGCGCAAAGGCGAAAAAATTTATAAAGGTCGCCGCAACTTCCTCTTTCTATCCGTTCTATCAGGCCTTATGGAAGTTTGGTGTTTGGGCGGTTTTGATGAGCTTTTGCCACCTATTGCGCAGCTCCAACCACAGCGCAAAGCCCAGGTCTTTGAAAAACTCGGTTTTGACGTGAGATTTGGTGATTTCTGTCATTATGTTCAACTCCTCTTTGTTTTTGAATAAAACAAAAACCGCTCTCAACTGAGAGCAGAGGAGTTGCAAACTGTAACACGATAGCACGCTTATTCGTCCGCTAAAAGCGGCTTATTTCGCGTCATCCTCCACAAGTGGAGGTCATAAATTTTCTTGTAAGGAGTTTGCAGACTCCGCCGGCGGGCTAACCTTTTCCGCCGGCAAAAGTTATTATATTTCTTGTTTGGAAACTATTTTTTTCTAAAACTTTTATATGTCGCCCAAATGACAGACAAACATAAAAAGACAATGTAGATATAATAAACGTAAGTTAAATACGCTATCGGTGCCGGCGGAATTTCTGCACCATTATATTGGGCTTTTGCTGCTTTATGCCCATAAATCATTCCGGGGATTAGCATAAATATAATGCTGAAATATTCGCAGAAACCCAATGCCGCCAAATAATTGCTCGTTTTGGCAAATTTGTTTTGGAAACGACTGATAAAATCATATTTTTTCTTAAAACACAAAACAATAAACATTATAAAAAAGATGCTTAATATCGTAATGCTTGCAACATCTGCCCCAGCACCTTGGGGAAAGGAAGACAACAAGGAGACGATAAAGTAAAATCCACCTAAAATTAAAACATGCCAAGCAAAAGTTTTCATAAATATATCTCCTGTTAAATTGTTTTTATTAAATCATTTATTTTTTTACGTTTGCAAGTGTCATTATATGTCTGCTTCGCAACAAAACCTATTTTACCAAGATTAAAACCCGTATTCCATTTTTTATAATCGGAATTTTTCCTATAGCAAAATCTACCGTTTTATTTCCCGTCTTAGCTGGATTTTCGGCGTTAGACATTTTGTATACTTCAGTAGCTCGTTTGATAATACCCTTAGGGGAACAGTCTCCAGTATATTTTGTCTTATTCGTTTTTTAGGCATATTTATATCCTTTCATCGGTTTGTTTAAACAAAAAAAATCCGAAGATTTTAATCTTCGGATTTTAGATACACTTATAGTAAATGATGGTTATTCTATAACAAAAACAAGTGCAATTTTCAAGACAAGATGAAAACCATCAACAACTTTTCAGGGAGTAACATTTTGTCTAATTTCGTCTTTACAGTAAAATTATTCAATGTTATAGTGAATGAACAAATAACTCTATTATTAACATTAAAACTTTGAAAAAATGGAAACATCAAAATTTCGTTTTCAGGGTACGTTGCTTGTGCCTGTTAAAAATATTGAAACCAGTCTTAATTTTTTCTGGGCTGGCAGCCTCAAAGCTGAAAATAATGAGGTCTTTGTTATCGTCTTTAAAGCCGAAAACAAAGATGAATTTGTTCCGCTTCTGGAAAAAGACTTGAAAATTCTTCAAGACATGGAACAGACTGACAGCGTAAAACAACAAATTGCGTTTATCGAAAAAACGCTCTCTGAAACAAAAAATCCCGTATTCATCAAAGTGCCAGATCAACAAATGCTGGACGTCGCACAGGGTATTGTTTCTCAATATTTGAGAAACAACAATTATCCGGTTCGTTTTACCAGAGAAAATGTTATTTATACATCTGGTATTATTGCTGTCTATTAACGTATGTTTCTAAAAAAAACTCTTTTGCGTTGTTAAACGCAAAAGAGTTTTCTCGCATTCTGGCCCTTTTATCACATATCATAAAAGACGGCGTTTTTGTCAGCCGTATATATGCCGCCTTCGTCCGCTACATCGTAGTAAACATAAACGACATTGGCACGCTGCCGTCCCCAGGCGTTGAAATTGCCAATAACTTGTCTCGATAAGCTATGCGTAAAAACGGAACGTATGGTATTATCCAAATTTATGGCAAAGGCGTTGCTGAAGTTCGGACTGGTTAAAATATTCATTACCACGATACCGCCTTTTTTCAGATTATTTTTGACGCGGGTAAAATATTCCTTCGTGATCAAGTCCATCGGAATTATGCCCATACCGGAATAGGTATCCAGCACGATCAGATCATATTTCTGCGTGCTGTCTTTCAGAAACTGGTTGGCATCTTCGACAACAAAGCGCTTGTTCGGCGTCAGCTTATGCTTTAGAAACTTCTCTTCAGAAATTTTCAAAAGAGAACGGTCTATATCCAGAAAAGTATAATTATGAAAGGCGTCGCCCTCACCCATGGTAAAACCGCCCGCCCCCAGAATAAGCACGTCTTTTTTCCGGTCCCCGGGCAAAGTTTCAATAAAGTTTTCCTGAACATAGCGGACATAGCCAAACCAATATTTCCGGTCGGACGAAATTTTGGAAGAATTGCCGCCGTTAATGACCATCGCCCGCGCCTGCCCGTCATCAGTGTCAAGAATCGAAATCGTTGAGACGGCGTTGTTTTCCACGATGTCATAAACCTCGCGCAGCAGACTGCTGCGGTTCAGCATAACCGCAAAAACGATTATCAGCCCGAGCCAGTACCAGGCGGCCTTTTTAGCCAAAAGCACCGAGGCGGCGGCCGCGGCGACGACAACGACGATAATCGTGTGATTGACACCGATAAACGGCATAATGACCAGCGTGGTCAAAATTGATCCCAGCACCGAGCCAATCGTATCGACCGCCATAATCTTGCCGGTGCAGTTGCGGTTGTACCGGTGCAGATAACGGCTGAGCAGCGCAGTAATTTTGCCGAACAGATACGGCGCGGAAGAAAGGAATATCAGCGAGTAGACAAAGGTTTTGAGAACGTTTGACTTAAGACCGGCAGCACTCATGAAACCAAAATACATGTCCAGCAGAACATAGCTTGAAGCCAGAACCACCATCAGCGCCACGGTGGCAAAGTCATGCGAAACGGCGGCGCGAACGGAATCGCGGCTCAGAGGAAGTTCGGCGCCGCGCCAGTAGCCCCAGGACATGAAGGCCAAAAAGATGCCGATAACCACCGAAGCGGTAATTGCCGTTGACCCGACGAAGCCGCTCAGCTGGCGCAAAACGATAAGCTCCAGCGACAGAGAAGCGTAGCCGCCGATAAAAATTGCCAGCAGCAAGACAAAACGAAGACGGCGGGTCATGACAATATCCTCAAAGCAAAAAATTCTCTACCGAAAAAACGCAGCGGCCGTCCGGCTCACAGACGGAGGCAGAAAACGGCGCGGCGGCAAAATGTCCGAACGGCGCGGCCAGTTCGACCGGCGTATCGCCGATATTGACGGCGACAAACAGATTATCGCGGAAAAAGCTTAAAAACTCATTACCGAGTTCGGCACGGCGGTAAGGCGCGTCAACCAGCGCCGGATACCGGCTGCGGAGTTCAGCCAGACGGCGCAGAATATCGGTCAGGGCATTATCGGGCTGAAGTTCCAGACAGCAGCGCAGTTCTCCGTCGCCGCCGCTTTTGTGACCGGGAACGCCCCATTCGCTGCCGTAGTAAAGAGACGGAATGCCGGGCATTGTATATAACAGAGTATATACAATCGGCAAGTGACGGCTGTCTTTGAGCTTGGAAGCCAACCGGCTGACATCGTGATTGTCGGCAAAGTTGTATAACGGCCAGCCGCGGTAAATGCCCGGGCCGTCTTCGCCGAACTGGCGATCGAAGGAGTGGGCGATTTCGAACATATTATGCGTGTTGCAGCTTGACCAAAGACCCTTCCAACATTCGTAATTGGTAACCGAATCGACCAAACCGGGGCGCAGCCAGCGGCGATAATTCGCCTTTATGACCTCGCCCAGCAGCCAGAAATCCGGTTTCAGCCCGGCGGTAAGATCGCGCAGCTCGCGCATGAAGTCCATATTCAGGCAATAGGCAACGTCCAGGCGCAGGCCGTCAATGCCGAAAGCTTCTATCCAGAAACGGACCGCATCCAGAAGACAGCGGCGGACTTCGGGATTGGCAAGATTGAGCGTGACCAGGTCTTCACAGCCTTCCCAGGCATGATAGCACAGACCGTCATTGAAACCGTTGTTTAAGCTGAAATTAACGGTAAACCAGTCTTTATACGGCGAGTTTTCACGTTTTTCGACAACGTCGCGAAACGCCCAGAAATCACGTCCGACATGGTTGAACACTCCGTCCAGCACCAAATTCATGCCGGCAGCATGAACCGCCTCGGCAACCGCGCGAAAATCGTCATTTGAGCCAAGTCGGCGATCCAGCCGCAAAAAATCGGCCGTGTCATATCCGTGTGCGGAAGACTCCCAAACCGGCCCCAGCAGAAGCGTATCGCAACCCAGGCTTTGAATATGCGGCAGCCAGCCGCTGATTTTGGAAATTCGGTTTACGGGTTCGGACGCAAAGCCGTTGCGCGGCTCAACAGCGCAGAAACCCAGCGGATAAATATGATAGATGATACTTCGGTCAGTCCGCATGGCACCTCCTATCGGCTAAAATACCCGATTAAAGATTTAATGCAATCTTTTTGTTTAGATATAAATATCTGTTGACATTATACCCCCTGCTGGTATATATTCCCCTTATACCCCATGAGGGTATGTAATTTTAACAAGGAGATTTGAAATGGCCTGTAACAACCCCAAATGCAAAAACCCGAACTGCACCTGCGGCGACAACTGCACCTGTGACGAAACCCATCAGTGCGGCGAAGGCAAAGACTGCGGCTGCAAGGAAAACGAAAAAGACTGCGGCTGCCACAAGTGTGACTGCGACAAATAGCCAGACCAGCGAGGCCGAGATGGAAAACGAAAAACACCGGCACCCCTGCCACAAACAGGAGATTCCGCGCCTGAACAGAGTCATCGGACAACTGGAGGGCGTGAAGAAGATGATTGAAGAACTGCGCTACTGCCCGGATATTCTTATCCAGCTGCGCGCAGCCCGCTCGGCCATCCGCGCCGTGGAAAGCAACATTCTGAAAACCCATCTGCAATCCTGCGTGGCGCAATCGTTTGCTTCGGAGGAAGACAAAGAGCAAAAGCTCAACGAACTGAAAGAGCTTTTTGACCGCTTTGAAAGCTAAACAAAACCCCTCCGGACGGAGGGGTTTTTCAATTACTGCATTTTGTTGGCATCAAAGTTCTTTACTTTGGCGTCGGTAGCAAAATCAGCCGTATTGGCAATGGTATGATTTACGGACTCGGCCAGATAGTTTTCATAAACGTACAAGCCGCCGTAACCGAGTGCCGCCAAAACAATGATATAAAAAATCGCTTTCATTTCCTTCTCCTTAAACATGATTGCCTTTGCACAAAATCATATTGCAATAAAACGGTTATGGCAAGGCTCTTTATCTTTTTTTGCGTTTCATCAGCAGCTCGGGATAGTCTGCGCCGATACGCAGCGACAGTTCCAGCCCGGCTTCGGCAACGACGGCATTGAGGCGGGCAATGTCCGCTTCGTTTTCTTCGCCCTCTATGCCGATTTCGACAAAACGGCCGAGGTTTCTGACATCGTCAAGCGTAACGGTAACACCGCCGCGAGTGAAGACTTTGCGCTGTTTGTCCACGACGCATTTCTCCTTTTTGCCGCAAGCCGCCATAACCTGTTTCATTTTTCCGGCGTCTTCCGGCGCAAAGACGGTTTCGGTTTTTTCTGACGCGTTGTCGGAAACCAGGCGGCGGAGACCTATCGAAGCGCTTTTGTTGACCGTGTCTTCGCGAATGCGCAGCCAGGTACGGAAACCGCCAATCGTTTCATCGACAATATAGTAGGTATCCAGCTGGCGACAGAATTGCCCGGCCTTGTATCCCAGCGCCCGCAGCCGCGGTTCAAAGCTTTTTTCGACCATAAATTTGAGTTCAAGTTCCATAATCTACCCCTCTCCCACACACTTTGGCTTAATATAGTCCGGTTTATTTAAAAAAGCAAACGCCCGGCGCACTAAAGCGCGAGGCGTTGCAAATTTTTTAGTCCTTACGTTTGGAATAGCGGGCGTATTCAGCCTCGCGTTCGGCAGAAACGGTTCGTCCCCTGCCGGTAAGGCGTTTGGTCAGTTCATCGTTGGTTGACCAAGTTTGATAGAACATCGGCGTTGCTTGCGGCAAAACGGCTCTGAAAGCGCGACTCATGTAGTTCTGCCAGGCAAGTGCCGGATTTCCTTCGTCCTGCAGAGGCGAGGTTCCATGCAGTTCATAGCCGTCGCCGTTCCAAGTGAGAACCAAATCCGCCGGCAGTCCGCATTGCGAATGGAAGCGCCGGATAATTTCGGCCGCCTGATCGACGGTAAATTTTCCGTCGCAGGCAACAAGCGACTTGGTAACAAGCCCCGTACCTGCCGATGCCACGCTGTTCAGCGGAACGGTGTAGCCTTTTTCGCGCAGGGCATCAATGCCGGCATTGGTTTTGACGATATTCCAAACCTGCCCGTAGGTCATCTGGTGCGGCTGCTCCGGTTTGAAGAACAGACCCAGATAAACGACTTCGTCGCAAACCATACAGGCATCTTGCAGAACATAGCCGCCGCAGTTTTCCAAAAACTTTTGCAGGCGCAGTTTGTTATTGGCAAGAAGATTCTCGACATGATTTTCTATCGCATCAAACTCGGAAGACGAAAGGTCAACCAAAATGTAAGGAATAAAAATTCCCGGAATCAATTTTGTTTTCATAAACTTAGGGATTTAATTATACAATTTTTTTCGATAATCAGGTTAAAGCATTTTTGTCTATCTGTCAAATATATTTGTGTTATAAAATTTTAAACTTTTGCGGCTATATTCAAGGGCGAATCATAACCATTGTTTGAGGGAGGTTTTTATGGCCAAGCGTTTTATCTTAAACGAAACCAGCTACCACGGGCACGGCGCCGTCAACGAGATTGTGCCGGAAGTCAAAAGCAGAGGTTTCAAAAAAGCACTGATTGTTACCGACGCCGATCTGGTAAAGTTTCAGGTGGTTAAAAAAGTGACCGACATTCTGGACGCCGACAAGATGGCTTACGAGATTTTCGACAAAGTCAAGGCCAATCCGAGCGTCGAAGTTGTTCAGGCCGGCGTGGAAGCCTTCAGAAAAGCCGGCGCCGACTACATGATCGCCATCGGCGGCGGTTCGCCGCAGGATACGGCCAAAGGCATAGGCATTATCATCAACAACCCCGAATTTGCCGACGTTGTTTCGCTGGAAGGCACGGCGCCGACAAAAAACAAGAGCGTACCGGTCATTGCGGTTGCGACGACTGCCGGAACCGCGGCCGAAACCACCATTAACTACGTTATTACCGACGAGAAGAAACGCCGCAAATTCGTCTGCGTCGACCCGCATGACATTCCGGTCGTAGCCATCGTTGACCCGGACATGATGTCCAGCATGCCGAAGGGACTGACCGCGGCAACCGGCATGGACGCCCTGACGCACGCGATTGAGGGCTATACAACGCAGGCGGCCTGGGAACTGGCCGACACCCTGAACCTGAAAGCGATTGAACTGATTGCCAAAAACCTGCGCAAAGCGGTTGAAAACGACCCTGACGGCCGCGAAGGCATGGCTCTGGGGCAATATGTGACCGGCATGGCCTTTTCCAACGTCGGCTTGGGAGTCGTTCACGGCATGGCGCATCCGCTTTCGGCCTTTTACGACACGCCGCACGGCGTTGCCAATGCGGTGCTGCTGCCATACGTCATGGCATTTAACGCGCCTTATACCGGGGAAAAATTCCGCGAAATCGCCCGTGCCATGGGGATCGGAAACGTTGACGCCATGTCGCAGGAGGAATATCGCCAAGCCGCGATTGACGCGGTCAGACAGCTTTCCAAAGACGTCGGTATTCCGCAGACTTTAAGGGAAATCGGCGTTAAAGAAGAAGATTTGGAAGCTCTGTCCGAAGCGGCAATGGCCGACGTCTGTACCGGCGGCAACCCCCGTCCCTGCTCTAAAGAGCTGGTTTGGGAAGTCTACAAAACAGCTTTTAACGGCAAATAAACAACTCCGGGAGCTTTCCGAAGCGGAAAGCTCCTTTGTCAATGCCGGCTCAGCAATTTTAGACAAAAGTTGACTTAAACAGTAAATCAGTCTTGCCATAAGCCTGATAATAGGGTATAGTTATAGATGAAAAATAACTTTATTATTAATTTAAAACCCTAAGACTATGGCACTCATTTTTTGGGAGAATACCCTGATTACGAGAGATGAAAAACCCGTTGTGGCTCTTTTGTTAGGCACAGAAAACGGAATGTATGAAACCAACGACAGCTATTGTCAAGCCATTGAAGAAGCCGGCGGTCTGCCTGTGCAGTTCGGCTTTGACAAGGTATATGACAAGCTGTCAGTGTTGAAACCGGATGCAGTTCTGCTTCCCGGCGGCGCATTCAGAACCCCTGATTGCTGGTACGGCAAGTTTGAGGGCGACGACAGCGTCAACGACCGGACAAAGGCATATCAGGAAATGATACGCTATGCCCAGGAATTCAGACTGCCTCTGCTCGGGATATGTGCCGGAATTCAGCTTCTGGCTGTCAGCTTCAGTTCGCTGCTGATACAAAAAGTTGACGGACACAGCTGCAGCGGCATTGACGAGGCTCATTCCATCCGCATTCAGGCAGGTTCTCTGCTGGCGGATATTGTCGGCCCTAAAGAACTGGTTGTCAATTCGCGTCACAACGAAGCGGTAAACCCGAACATTCTGGGCGACGAGCTGATAATTACCGCAATGTCGGAAGACGGCGTGGTTGAGGCAATCGAGATGATTGAACCCTGGTGCGAATTTGTGCTCGGCGTGCAATTTCATCCGGAAAATCTGGCAAATAAGGGAAATGCCAGATGCAAGAAAATTTTCCAACGATTTGTCGAGGCTGCGGCCCGGCATGCCGGAAAATAAAAAAATTTTCCCAAAAACACGACAGCGCCCCGAAAGGAGCGCTGTTTTTTTTACGTTTTCAAATTATTTACGGTTAATGGCAATTTTTTTCTTGCGGCCTTTTTCTTCCTGCGATTTCGGAATAAAGACTTTCAAAACACCATTTTCAAAGTCGGCTTTGGCATCATCAAACTTCAAATCCCAGGGCAGCGGGACGGTTCTTTTGAATGATCCGTAAGATATCTCTGAAAAATAGCTGCCTTTGGAATGTTCTTTTTTCTCCTGACGTTTTTCACCTGACAAAGTCAAATAACCATCGGAAGAGATTTCCAGGTCAACATCTTTTTCCGAAATTCCCGGAAGCTCGGCACAGACGGTTACGTCATTCTCGTTTTCCGCAACCTCTATTTTGGGTTCCATATTTCTGAGCACGGCGCTTTCGGACGGAAGCTCGAGCCAACCGTTGAAAAGGCTGTTGAGCAAATCGTTAAAATCTTTGCGATAACCATAATGCAGAGGCGTATTATGGCTGTGTTCTTTGCGTGTAATCAGTGAATCAGACATTTTTTCCTCCTTAAAAACTATCACGTCCTAATTTCCAGTTAGGGTGCGGAATTTTGCAAATCAAGAGCCGGGCAAAAAAAATTTTTCAGACATTTTGCATCGGCCAAATTGATTTTGCTTTTTTGGAGATTACATCTAGAAAACCCCAACCAATCAGCGAAAGGAAAAACGATGAAAAAATATCTGCTTCTCCTGCTGCCGCTGCTGGCCGCCTGCACCGGCGCGCCGGAAGTGGAGATAGAGAAAAAAATAGAATACAAATGCGGCGAACAGATTATTTCGGCCGATTTTCTGGATGACGACTCAATGATTGCCCGCGTCGACGGCATCAACTATGTTCTGGTGCGGGTGGCCGCTGCCGACGGACGGAGATATGAAAACACCGCAACCGGCATGACTTTTATGCAGAACGGCAACGGCACCTATCTGACCATTAAAGGGCGCAACTATCCAATGTGTCAGGAAATCGTCAGGTAAAGAAACCAAGCGACCGCAAAATCCCGGAAAAATCCGGGATTTTTTCATACCGCCAGCCAATTTAGACAAAAATTGATTTTAATGACAATAACCGGTTGTCTTTTTGTCAAAAATATGATACGTTTAATATTGTAATATTAGGTCGTTGTTTATTATTTGAAAAAAAGCTTTCATTTCCGCGTTAAATCTGCCGGTGAAATCTGTTTGAATAATAAACTTTCCTATGGAAATCACTCAAGTTTAACAATAAATACAAAAAAAATGAAAACTTTTGAATTAAAAAGCCTCAATGGCAAGTGGTATCAGGGTCAACTGGTTATACGTTATAACCTCCTGAACGTTCTCCGAGTTCTTATTCTGGCTGCGCTGGCTGCCGTGGCTCTTGCAATCCTCTATTGGATCGTCAAAGGGCTTATCTGGTGCTTTGTTCAGCTGACGCCGGCTTTTGTCTGGATTGGCGACAACTGGTGGTGGCTGCTGCTCAGTCTGTTGGGTATCGTCGGACTGGTCTGGGCCTGGATGTACGGATTGTTCCGCAATCTGTTCAAACGCAGACCGAAGATGAACCGTCCGCAGCATGAAGGCAAAAGAAATCTGTGGCCGTGGCTGCTCCTTTTGGCGCTGGTGCTCGGCATTGTCCTCTGCTGGAAAAGCTGCAGCGGCGACGACAAGAAATCAGCTGCCGTTGAAAACGTACAGGCCGCGGTTTATGACAAGTCTTTTGACAAAGTCATCATCGCCAGAGCATATCTGGACGGTGTTCAGAAAGAAGTCCTTTCAGGCTGTCCGCGCGCGTTGGTCGGTTTCAAGTTCATCAACGACAAACCGGTCAGCGAATATGATTTCAAGGGTTTGACTTACGACGAATCCGTAAAAATCGTGGCCGAAGACTGGAAGCCGCTTGTTGTCGAAAACCTGAACCCGGCGTTGGAACTCAGCGAACAGCAGATGGCGGTCATTACCCTGACGGCAATGCGCATGGGCAAGTATGGTTTTGTCCGTTCAACCTTCCTCAAGAGGGTCAATGAAGGAAACTTCGCGGAAGCCACAAACTGGCTGCTTCTGCAAAAAGCCGACGGTGAAATAAGGAAAACCAAAGACGAGCCGAAGCAATATTTCTTTATGCTGCGCGCCTTATGGACCGAAAAAATCGACATTGACGAACTGATTGACATGCCGATGTTTTCGTACAAAGCCGTTCCGGTACAGAAAATGTACGACAAAAACGGCGGATTTGTCTGGAACGAAGAAATCGGGCAAATTCTGGAAAACGGCAGTTTCGCCACGCCGAGAGAGGCTCTGGAGCTAAAATAAAGCTCTTCCTTAAAGAAGCCCCTTTGCATTCAGAATGCAGAGGGGTTTTCTTTTGCGCATTGGCCGCAGTTTGAACAGCCATTGCAAATCATGCGGCTGCCACAGGTTTGACAACGTTCGCGAAAGAATTTTTTGTAACCGGTTTCGCCTTCAAAAAATGACGGCTGCGGCACGACAAGCCTGAAATCCTGCGGCTTTCCCCGATGAAACATGCCCGACCTGAAAGCCATTTCGCTTTGCAGACGCTTGTCCGGCAGGTGATAGGTCTTGCCGTCCTTGACAAAGCGCGTTCCGGTTTCAATAAAGCAAAAAGTCACGTCGGCGGCTACACATTCGGCATGCAGTTTTTTTACCCAGTCAAACAGGCAGGGGCGCGAACCGTCATAATTTTCGCCGCCGGCAATAACCTGCTCAATCTGCCCGGAAGCCAGATATCCGGCAATGCTTACTTCGCCGATGAACGGAGCGGCCATAATTCCCTTATGCTTAAACGGAAGTTCCAGCAACAGAGGGATACGTTCGTCCGCCATTTCCTGATTTTCACAGGTAACGTTGAAAAAAACATTTTCCCAGCCGTCATTCCAATCCGGCGGCAGACATGACCTTACCCGCTCCGGACGTTTGGTCAGCAGAAAAAAGACGACGTCCGGACGCTGTTTTATTATCCGCCAGGCTTCCGGGCGCCAGCCGTCGGCTTCGGCCAAAAAAAAGTCCGACGTCATGCAGACGCGTAACTGTTCGCCGCTTTTCACTTTGTAACGCCCGTCCCTGTCCTTTTGCAGCGGATAGTCAAAATTGTTTCTGACTTTGTAAATCCGGCCGCCGTCGCCGCCACGCTGCCGGTCGAGAAAATACATATAGCAGTTGCGGCAGCCTTCGCTTTTTTTGATGCAACCGTGCCAGGGGTTCCAAATATCGTGCATTTCATTTCCTTCGATTTTGGTACCCGATGCCCCATTCGGCCATGGCGGCAATTACCGGGCGCAGGGTCTCTCCCGTTTCATTCAGGCTGTATTCCACACGCGGCGGAACTTCGGCATAAACTTTACGGCTGACAATCCCGTCCGCTTCCAAATCGCGCAGGCTCTGCGTCAAAACCCGCTGACTGATGCCCTCAAGACTTTTGCGCAGTTCTCCGAATCTGCGAGTACCGGACAGCAAGTCGCGCAAAATGAGCAATTTCCATTTGCTGCCGATGATGTTTACCGTCACCGCAACCGGACAGTTCTGAATATTTTTCTTCGGAATCATCTTATTTTCCTCAATGGTTACTTTTTGAATACTGAATAATAAAAAAGTTCCTGCTTTACAAATTTATGTTATATGCAGCATAGTATGGACGTGATGAAAATTCAACCCAAATTTCGGAGGTAAAAATGAAAAAGCTTTACGTCAAAAATCATGCTGACATTCAAGGAAAAACTTTCGGCAGCCAAGGCAACGAGTTTATGGTTAAGGAAATCGTTCCGCAGGAAGAAGCCAGCCGCTGCCGCGCCAATTTTGTGGAAGTAGAGCCCGGTAACAACGCTTATGGTTATCATTATCATGAAACCGAAGAGGAGATTTTTTACATCATCAGCGGAGAAGCCGCCGTGCGCACCGCAAACGGCGAAATATTTCTCAAAACCGGCGACGCGGTCACTTTTCCCTGCGGACCGGAGGGCGCGCACGTCATCCGCAACGCCTCAAAAACCGAAAAACTGGTTTATCTGGACTTCGGTACCGTCAACATTCCCGAAATCGTCCATTTGCCGGACATAAACAAAATTATGGTCAACGGTCCGTTCGGCAAGGGAACTTATGACGTGAAATAGAAAATTACCGCACGGCGGGAGTCCGAAACTGCGGTTTCGGACTTTTTTGTACCGGACAGGGGATATTTTCTGGGCGGGAGTTGCTTTTTGCGGGAAATCAGAAATAATGGCAGAGTGATTTTTTTAACAATCAGCGCAGGAGGTGTGTATGTTGTCAGACATTGAAATTTCTCAGCAAAACCAGCCGGAACCGATTGGACGCATTGCCGAAAAGGCCGGACTTTGCGAAGAAGACCTGGAACTTTACGGCCGGTACAAGGCCAAAATCGGCTTTGCAAAGCTGCGCGAACTGGCCGCCGAACCGCTGAAAGGAAAACTCATTCTGGTCACGGCGATTACTCCGACCCCGGCCGGCGAGGGAAAATCGACAATATCCATCGGCCTGGCCGACGCTTTGCAGCTCAGCCGCAAAAAAGTCATGCTGGCGCTGCGCGAGCCTTCGCTCGGCCCCTGCTTCGGACTGAAAGGCGGCGCGACCGGCGGCGGCTATTCGCAGATTGTGCCGATGGAAGACATTAACCTGCACTTTACCGGCGACATTCACGCCATTACCGCCGCCAACAACCTGCTGGCAGCCATGATAGACAATCATATCAAACAGGGCAACGAATTGCACATCAACCCGCAGAGCATTTGCTGGCGCCGTTGTCTGGACCTGAACGACCGGGCGCTCCGTAATATTGAAATCGCCATGGGCGGCAGCACCGACGGCCTGCCCCGCCGCGACGGCTTTGATATCAGCGTTGCCAGCGAAATTATGGCGATTTTGTGTCTGGCCGAAGACATAAACGACCTGAAAAAACGGCTGTCCGCCATTATTATCGGCAAAACCTACGACGGCAAATATGTCACGGCGGGCGAAATAAAGGCGGTCGGGGCCATGGCCGCACTGCTCAAGGATGCCATTCGTCCCAATCTGGTGCAAACGCTTGCCAAAACGCCGGCGCTGGTACACGGCGGCCCCTTTGCCAACATCGCCCACGGCTGCAACAGTCTGATTGCGACCAAAACAGCGCTGCGGCTGGCCGATTATGTCGTAACCGAAGCAGGGTTCGGCGCCGATTTGGGCGCGGAAAAATTCTTTGACATCAAATGCCGCGCAGGCGGGCTGGAACCGGCTGCCGTCGTTCTCGTCGCTACGGTGAGAGCTTTGAAAATGCACGGCGGCGTTGACAAGGACAAACTCGGCGAAGAAAATACCGAAGCGCTCCGCAAAGGATTTGCCAATCTGAAAATTCATTTGGAAAACCTTGCCAAATTCGGCGTGCCGACCGTGGCGGCAATCAACCGTTTTGCTACCGACAGCACCGCGGAAATAACCCTGTTGCAGGAACTGTGCGCGGAAGCCGGCGTAACGGCCGTAACGGCAACCTGCTGGGAAAACGGCGGCAAAGGCGCTTTGGCACTGGCTTTTGAAGTCTGCCGCGCGGTTGAGGAACCGAACGGTTTTGGTCCGCTTTATGACGATAATCTGCCGCTGAAGGAAAAAATCAGCCTGATTGCCAAAGAAATTTACCGAGCCGGCGGGGTTACCTTCTCGGACAAAGCCGTAAGCAAACTGGCCGAGTTTGAAAGCCAGGGTTACGGAAAACTTCCGGTCTGCATTGCCAAAACGCAGAACTCGATTTCCGACGACCCGAAACGTAAAGGCGCGCCGCAGGGCTACAATTTTACGGTCAATGACGTCAGGCTCTCGGCCGGCGCCGGATTTGTGGTCGCTCTGGCCGGCAATATCCTGACCATGCCCGGACTGCCTCAACATCCGGCCGCGGAACGGATTGACGTTGACGAAAACGGAGTCATTTCAGGCTTGTTTTAATTTTCAGGCCGTTGCCATACTTGCCTGTTCTTCTTTTGTCATTGTCGGTTTTTTCCTGTCATTCCCGCGTTTTCCTTCTTTGTCATTCCCCGGGGATTTTCCCTTTAAGTTATTCCCGGGCAAACGTAGCACGACCCGGGGATTTCTTGGATTGCCGGGTCAAGCCCGGCAATGACAAGGGGGGGATGGTCAGCTACGCTTCCCGAGTTTGTCCGGTAAGCCTTGCGGTTTTCGCTGTCGCTCGACCGCTCATCAACAGGACTGCACCGCAGCGTGGGGATGACGGGAGCTTTAATTTTAATTGCATTTTAAATAATCACTGCTAATATAAGTTTGCAAGGCGGAGAGGTAAGAGTCTCTGCAGTTTGGTCTTGCATATTATTTTGGATTAAGAACCCATGTGGTTCGGGAATTGTAACAGAATTCCTAATACCAACGGGCGGTGTCAGTACCGCCAAATTATGATACTGACACCGCTTTTGATAATTGAAAAGCGGTCTAATCGGTTTTATCTGCTATATAAGTTCTTATGGCGGGGGCCGGTGCAAGTCCGCAGGCTTTTATGTCTGCGGGCGGTTATTCGTTGGTATAACTTCTGTTACATAGCCCGGCCACCGCCGCTTCAATCTGAAGCGCGGTGTTTTTTTTGGGCTTCTCCTTTTTCATCATTCCGAATTCGTTCGCGGCGGCGCAGATACGGCGTTTATACATTTTCCCGCACGAGTACGGTTTGGCATGACTTTTTTATATTTTGGGAGCAAACGCAATGAACAACAACAATCACGGACTTTCTGAAAAAACGGACAGACCCAGCAGCCGCGGACGTTTGCCGGACGGCAGCGCCAACCCGATTGACATTCATGTCGGCAACCGTATCCGCAGCCGCCGCGCCCTGCTCGGCATCTCGCAGGAAAAGCTGGCCAAAGAACTGGGTGTAACATTTCAGCAAATTCAAAAATATGAACGCGGCATGAACCGCATGGGCTCAAGCCGCTTATGGGACATGGCGCAGGTTCTGGGGGTTTCGGTCAATTTCTTTTTTGAAGACATGGCGGCAGAAATTGCGGCGCAAAGCCCGCGCAGTTTCTTTTTACCCGACAGCAAGCCCTGTTGCTTTGAGCAGTCGACAGCGGCGGCAGAAGACCCGATGACCCGGACGGAAACGCTTGAGTTGGTAAAAGACTATTACCGCATAAGCAACCGGAATCTGGCTAAACGTCTTAAGCAATGTATTCACGAAGCGGCCAAAACCATGTATAATCAAAAAAATGACGATGAACCACGGTGAGAATTTCGGGAGCGGATAAAATACGAAAAGGCGCTTTCCTTAAGGAAAACGCCTTTTCTATTTTTCAGAGGTCAATAACCGGATATTTGTCCGTCCGACCGTCGGGAAGCTCATAATGCCACCATTCGTGCAACCGGGGCACCGGCACCAGACCGATGTCTTCCATCAGGGCACGCAGTTCATCGCGGTTGCGGACGGCTTCCGGAATGGTTTCGTCCTCATAGGTCAGCGCAGCTTTTTTCAGATATTCGAAAAAGCCGTCCAGCCTGCCGGCCTGAACTTCGGCGGCATAGTACGGATTATAGGCATCAACCGGCGTCGGATAAACCAGTTCGCTTCCGTCGGCTTCAAGCAGCGCCACGTCGACGGCCGTCGCGCGGCAATGCGGCGAGCGTTCGGCTTCGGGAATGAAGAAACCGTCCTGCGGAATGACGGCAAACAAACGTTTATGGGCTTTAACCGGGCGGAAAGCTTCATAGATTTTAAGCCTGCGGCCGGTTTCTTCCAGATAAGGTATCAGCTTTTGCAAAGCAGACCACAAATCCCGATGAACATAAGCGTGATTGCCCATGCCGATTTCTTCATAAACCGGACAGCCGGTCATGTTATGCGCCGTTCCGGCATACATCAAATCCACGACAAAATGCGGATCGACGATTTCGACTAAATTTTTCATATCTATATCTTTTTTATAATTTTACCCGGCAAATATACCACAGGCCGCCGCCGGAATCAATATTATTGCCACACAGAAAATTGCAACCGGCGCACAATATTGACAAATTAAACAAAACAGGTTATTTTGTCTATATTGTTTAAGTTAAGGTTTTTAAGATGAATATCAAAGAAATTACGGCCGCTTTTAAAGCCGAGCGCCGTGGCATCAGTTTTGCCTTTTTGGCCGAACGGACGGAAACATCGGCGGATTCCCCGTATCGGATTAAGCCGGCGGAGACGGTTCGACCTGACGAAACGCTGGTTTGCGTCATCGGCGGCTCGGGCGGCAAAGGCGACCATATCCGCGAGTATAACGGTTATCTCAAACAAACCGACACGTTTGTTAAAAACGTTCCGGAACTGAAAGGAAAACCGGTTCGCGTCTGTGTGGCCGTTTGCAATTTCGGCGATTTTCATCATGACAGGCTTGCCCGCCGCTGTCTGTATTACAGCGCGCTGGAGCAGTCTCCCGACGAAGTTGTTGCCGGACTGTCGGCGCAGGAAAAAGAGGAGACTCTGAATCCGGCCTATATCCGGGATATTTTCGAACAAACCCTGCTGCCGCGAATTTCGACCGAAAACGGCAAAAAACGACTGCCGGCGGAAACGGCCGCCCGTTATGTCCGCAAAGCCAATTTCGTTACACACTGTCACGGCGCGTATGTAGCACGCGAACTGGAAAAAATGACTTCCGAAAAAATGAAAAGCCTCGGATACAGCACTGCGGAACAAAAACTTGTTTTGAGCCGGCTGATGGTTCTGAATTATGCGCCGGACTGTCCCTATACGGCATCGGCATCCAGTTTTGTTTCGATTGAATCGGCAGCCGACGATCATAATCAGCTGCAAACCGCCTTTAAGGAATTTTTGCAGATGACCAAACCCGACTTTGGGCTTTGCCGGCTGCCTTCAAGAGAAGGAAACGTTTTTATGTGCGCCAAGATTGACAAAAGCGGCATTGAAGGAAATCCGCCAAAAGTATACAGCCTGGTTCCCGTTGAGGAATTCTGGGATAAACTGTCGCATAAGAACAAGGCGGACGACAGCCGGGAACCGGAAGAAAACGACACGGCCGACGAACATTCTTTTCTGGGCTTTGCGCCCAAAAGCAACATGAGCCGCGGCGCTCTCAAAATGCAGCATTTTGCCAACAATATTCTGAAAAACGCCGTTTTGAACTCCCTCGCGCAAAACCGAAACGAAACTATTCCCCTGCCCGACGTCAAACATTTGGCCGCGCATACCCGGCAGGAAAAATTTGCCTTTGCCCGAGCATATCTGACCGGATATCAGCTGTCGGCAAAGTTTCTGACTTTCAGCAAGAAGAAGCTGATGCAGTTTATAAACTGGCACCAGAATTCGCGGATTGAACTGGACTAGGCTTTCGCCAAAACAAATCTATTGACAACATTCATATATATTAATTATACTATATATTGTTTTTAATATATATAGAGGTTATAATGATAAAGTTTTTTGCTTTGGCAGCCGTTTTATCTACGGTTCCCGGACAAGCTTCGGCCAATCCCGCTTGTGCCGTGTGCACGATTGCCATCGGCGCATCGTTGGAAATTGCCCGCAAATTAGGTGTGGAAGACGCAGTTGTCGGCTTATGGGCCGGCGCTCTGCTTACGCTGCTCGGGTATTGGACAATTGTTTTCTTTGATAAAAAGAACTGGCATTTTGCAGGGCGTAACTTTTGGCTGATTTTCATTTCTGTCAGTATGTTCGGTTTTGTTTATCTTCACGAAATCGTTTATTCGCCCAAAGTCATTTGGCATATTTTCTACCTGGATCCGATGCTGTTCAGCGCGCTGCTTGGTATGATTGTCTATATTCTCTCGCAGAAATTTTATCGGCAGGTAAAAGCGAGAAACGGCGGTCACGCTCATTTTCCGTTTGAAAAAGTTGTGCTGCCACTTGGCTTGCTCATGGGCTTCAGTCTTTATTTTACATATTATCCGATTTAAAAACAGAGACTGTTTACCGGGCGGCACCGTTCCAAAGCGTCTGCGGCATATATTTAAACGGACGCAACAGGCTGTCGAAACCGGCACGGCGTTCTGCCGCAGCCTTTTCATACAACGACCGGCGCAGAGAATCCTTGAGCGTTTCGAAAGCGGCACGCTGTTCCCTTTCCGACGCCGCGGCCAAACAGGCAACGGCATTATTGTTTTCGCGCCGCATCCGCCGCTCCTGCAGCAACGACTGTGCCATTCGCGTACGGCGAAAATCGCGCTCAAACTCTTTCAACGGATAGGCCGAACGCCGCTGCATTTTTTTCAGCACGCCCATTTTAACTTTCATCAGGCTTTGCCCGAAATTTACTTCCCGGCGCAGTTCATCATCGCTTTTTGCCCACAAATCCCGATTTTCGCCGTAACGACAGCATTTGTAGACTTCCAGACAAACCAGCTTATAATATTCTCTTCCTGTCTTCAGAAAATCTTCGCTGTAAATCGTATCCAATTCCTCTACCAGCCGGCTTTTGCGCTTTTCAATTGCGCCGAAACTCAGCGCATCGGCCAAAGACCTGCCTTTTTCGTCTTTAAGGCCGGCAACGTTTTGCAACGAATCGGCGGTCAGACTGTCCAGCCGGAACACGGCAAATTTTGTTGAATCCGGGTTGCGAAAGGGCAGAGCGTCTATTGTAGCCAGATCGGCAATTTTAACGCCTTCCGGCGTATATTCATCCATTCGGAAACCAACCGGAGGAAGTTCTCCGACCTTTTTCTCCGGTTCTTTGGCCAGCTGCCGCCATTTTGCCTCATTCAGCTGATAACCGGCGCCGAAAGCCGTTATCAGTCCCAAACCGATGACGGCCCGTTTCAGCACCGGGCTTTTGATTCTGCTTAGTTTCTGCATATTTTCTGCTCTGGAAAAGTAAAATTGTTTTTAATTATAATACATTAATTTTTCACTTCAACAATTTTGTCTTTTTTTCAGAAATTTTTTCAACCGCTTAAAAATATTGCAAAATAAATCAGAGCGTCTTATTGTAAACAAAACGCATAATTAACAGATATTGTTATTCGGGAGCTTTAATGACAAAAGACAATACGGACAAAAACATCGTATCCAACGAAAAAATCAACCCGGTCAAGCTTGAACGGGCAAAAAAAATCATCCTGGAGCTGCAAAACGAACTGAAAAGCCTTATTGCCGAAGGAGCCGGTCCGTTTTTGGCCGCCGTTTATAACGCAGAGGGAAAACTGATTGCCAAAACGGCAAACAGCGTTGTTACCGAAGGCTGCAGCAACAACCATGCGGAAATGAACGCCATCAGGGCCGCCGAAAAAGCCCTGAACACTTTTGACCTTTCTTCTGCCAATCTGAGTTTATATGTTACCGCCGAACCCTGCATGATGTGCTTGGGAGGTATCATGTGGTCCGGCATAAAAGCCGTTTATTTTGGGGTGCCGTCCCAAAGGGTTGAAGAAATTACCGGATTTGACGAAGGATTTAAGCCGAACTGGTTCGACGAATTCAAAAAACGCGGAATTGCCGTTTACGGAAATATTGAAAGCGAGGCCGGCGAAGAAGTTTTGCGCGGCTATGTTACCGCCGGCAAAAAAGTCTATCAGCCGGAAAGGGCATAAAAACAGTTTAGGAAAAAAATATTTGACTTTTATTTACAAGCTGCTATCTCTCTTTGCAAAATAATATTATTAATTAAGACCCGGCTAAAAAGGTAGCCGTTATGTTTAGGTATGGAAACAAGAAAAGACCTCACTCCTTATTTTAAAGCGGTTAAAAAACGAGAAGAACTTTTTCGAAGGATCGATATCGCGGCATATTTGTTTGTTCTTCTGTCGATTTTCATCTGTTGGGAATGCTTTTTCATTATACTGGCATTAATTTGTTATTGCTCATCAATATTTGATGCTGGTTATCGTTCTCAAATATGTGACGAATGGGAAAACGGAAGCATTAAAAACGGATTACGCTCTTTGCGCAAGGGGCTTATGGCTTTGCCCGTAATTGCCTTAGCAATCATTTTGGCATTTAAAACAGACAGCGTTTATGAGTTTTATATTGGCTTTAAAAACTCCGGTCTCCGATACTTGTTTACGGGTATATTGTATTTTGCGGTCGCATGTGCTCTGCTAAATACATTGAAAGAAAGTTATCGTTACCGGAAAAACAACGATAATTTTAGATGAATTAAACCTCTCTCCTTTATTTAACGGAGAGAGGTTTTTTTAATGGTAATGCTTAACAAGCAGTTTACAAACCTACTTATTTTTCCTATTCTTCCAGATAGAAGGCACAATACAGCCCAAAATCATTAGTCCAATACTAACAAATATCGGCCAAGCCTCAACTGCGGATCCCATCAAATAGCAAATATGAGCAACCATCGCCATCACGACCAACAGAAAAACCAAGAAAAAAACAAAGATAAGATTTTTCTCGGACTTGAAATTCTTACTCTTTTGGAATTTATGATACCTAAACAACGTATAAAGGGACCACACAAATGCTATTCCGCAATAGATTACAATCACAATTTGCCAATGTTCCATAATCAATAATATTTTAATTGTTATACATAATCATTAATTTTATTATGATTATAAACAGCCTAAAACAAATATAAAGAATTATTATCAAACGAGTTCGGAAAATTCTCCCAAAATGGCATTTTCAAAAAACGAACATTCAAACTCGGTTAAGTATTTGATTTATAAAAAGAAAAAACGGCAGTTTTTTATATCTGCCGTTTGAAATGGTGATCCCAACGAGATTGTAAATTCCCACGGCTCCCGCCGCGGGCTCCTTTCGCAACGTACGGCCCGCGCTTCTTTTAATCGCGTTCCCCAACTACCCGCTCCGAACTCTACTCGTTCAAATCTCTCTTGGGCTCTTCACCAATACAAAAAAACACCCTCCAAAAAGGAAGGTTTTTGTATTGGTGATGCTTAACTCACAATTCACTAGTTAAACTTTACATAATATTAACAAATAATCTTATAAAATACTATTAATGCGTAAAAAAATTGCAAATACAATTCAATGAATAAAGAAACCAAACAGAAAATGACAACTTCCGTATATGGGACAAGAATTTATTTATTTTTTCTTACAATAATAAATTTTATCTGGCTATATTGTATGGAAGTAAAAATTAATCTTTTTTTTCTTATTTCGGCATGCATAGTGTTCTTAATTCTTTTTCTTTTATATAGGAGGGAGGGAAAAGAATATGTGTTAAACATAGTTCAGAGTAACTTGTTTTTTTCTTTATTTTTTTTAGTTTTTCCTTTTTCTTTTTTAGCTTTGATTGCAGCTGTAGCAAAAGATTTTTTTCTTAAGAGCTTTGTTTTATGGTGTACCTCGGCATCTGTTTCTATATTTGTTTTCTCAGCCTTAGGTGGACTTATTATCTCGTTTTTTCCCTATCAAAAAGAAAAAGTTTTTCTAAAAATAAAATTTTGGACAAGATTAAAAATAATTCTGGTTACATTTTTAATTTTGCTGACATTTTATTCTTTACTACATATTATTTATAAAGGATAATTGTTTTAAATTTTCAAATCTGACTCATAACAAAAAAGACAATCCCGAGACCTAACGAGATTAAAACTTACTCAAGCCATTGAAAAATAAAGGATTATCATCAAACGAGTTCGTAAAATTCGCCCAAAACACTCTGTTCAAAAAACGAACATTCGAACTTGGTCAACTGCTTGATTTATAAAAAGAAAAACGATAGTTTTTATACATGCCGTTTGCATTGGTGATCCCAACGAGATTGTAAATTCCCACGGCTCCCACCGCGGGCCCCTTTCGCGACGTACGGCCCGCGCTTCTTTTAATCGCGCTCCCCAACTACCCGCTCCGAACTCTACTCGTTCAAATCTCTCCTGGGCTCTTTGTATTGGTGAAGCTTAACTCACAATCCACGAGCTATTTAGATGATAAAATTTTATTATCCCAAAACTTTTCAATTTCTTTCAACATATCTTCAATTTTAATAATTTCATTATCACTATTAAGCGTAAGGGTTTCGGGAATATCTGTTCCTTCAACTTTTCCTGATTGATAACATTTTTGCGGATTAAAATGTTTTGAGCCATTAGCAATATTTGATAAAGCCAAGCTGTGAGGAATTTCCTTTTGTTTTTCTCTCTTGTTTTTATCATTCACCCAATACCAATCAGCTAAGTGATATAATGTAATGCACGCATTTATTGCTTTTCTTGCATTTGCAGGGTCTTGATAAAAATCTTTTAAATTTTCTTTTATAACACCCCGATAAAAAGCCTTGGCATCATAAAAATCAAAAATAGATTGCGTATGGGTCACTGTTGTTTCAATCTTGGGATATATAGTCAATCCTAATTCTGGAATATGTATTTCTTTAGCATAATAAGCCATTTTTCCTCACTGTAAAAAATTCTCAATATTATGCAATAGTTCTTGGCATTTATCATTAGTGCTGGTGTCCATTTTATTAGCACATATTTCTGCGACACTAAATATATGCTCAGATTTTTCATCTCCAAACATATTACAACTTAATTTGCAAAAACATTTCTTTATATCTGTTTCTAAGATAGTGTCTTTACCATCTGCATATTCCCATAAAATTTCTTCAGGATCGTCAACAGGGAAGTAAAAGACGTGATCTTTATAATATTTTAAAAAATCACGTTGTTTTGCTATTTTATCCTCTTCATTATCCTTTTCATGAGGAATTTCAATACGACATCCTGTTTGTTCATAAATTATATCAGATAAACGAATATTATCGCTTGGCGGAATATTATCAGGATCCTGATGTTCTTTCTTTTTATCGCCATCTAAAATAAACAACACGTTATCCGTATTAGCCAAAGAATGTGTTAAAACAGCATTTTTCTTTATCCATTCAGCTCCATTGGGGGCTTTTAAAACATCAAAATTAGCAAATATTTTGCGGTCTTTTAAAATTTTCTCAATAACAAGTTTAGCCATTTTATCTTCAACAATAATTGTTTTTTTTTCAAATGCGGCTCCAATCTCCACAAAAGCTTCTTCAGCATGAACACATGAACGAACATTGGTATTTCCGTTAGCATCTAGATACAACACATGTATAGCCTCAGGAGGAAGTTTTCTAATCATAGCTGGAGAATGTGTGGTAAAAACAATTTGATGATGCTTTGATAATGCTTGTTCAGCAAGAAATTCAAGCATTTTTTCTTGTGCTCCTGGATGAATAGAAACTTCTGGCTCATCTAAAATAATCAAGGACTTATCAGGAGCTTCCATTACAGCCTTAACCAAGGAAACAATAGCAAATTCACCACTCCCGGCAAAAGCTTCTGAATAGCTTAAATTATTACCACAAGATAAATAGATGGTTTTTGCAAACTCCGATGTATATAAATCGTGTTCTACAATCTGGATTGATGTATAATTTTTTCCCAAAATTTGCGATATTTTTTTTATAATATCCGTTGTTAAATGTTCATTTTTTAATACACGATTACGCCCATACAAATTATAACTGTTTAGCCCTCGATTTATAATAACCTGCAAGTTTTTTGCATATCTACGAATAAAATCTTGTTTACTTTCTATAGTTTTTGTTTTTTTAAAAGAATTTACATAAAAACAACGATCAAATGCACTAATTGCTTCGTGGCGAAAATCTAAATAAACTACATTCTTTTCAATAGTATTCCAACGTGTTTTGCTTCGACCTTGTCCTTCTGAAACCTCTTCAAGAGGTGGCATTCTTTCCATTTCATATATTTGTAATGGCCTAGATGGTTCCCAATAATCTGGATTCTTATCCTTTTTTATTCTAACCTTCACAACTTCAACATTTCTTGAAGCCGACTGATTATAGTATCCATACACAAAAGCTGACTTACTGGTCGCAGCATCATTTACGTGATCAACGTCTGTTTCAAACCAATAATCTTCGATACTTTTATTTTTGGGAGATCCATATATTGCTCTTAAAACAGAAGATTTACTGGCTCCATTAACTCCAACCAATGCCGTTATAGGATATTTAAATTCAATTTTAAAATTTGGAATTAAATTTTTGTAACGAGGAAAACGAATATGCGAAATAAAAGGATAATAAAGATAATCCGGTAATTCTTTTAATCGCTCAAAAACAGTAGTCATATAAAAAGCCTTTATAAATTATATAAATAAAGGCTACTATTAAAGATTAAAATTGTAAATATTAAAATGAATCAATTCAGAGCTTTAATACATCTTCAACAATTTGTTGACCTAAAAATTTTGCAAAATCTACAGGTACAGCATTACCAACCTGTTTTGCCATAGATCCAAGATTACCACAAAATATGAAACTATCATCAAAAGTTTGTATTGCCGCAGCTTCCCTAACACTGAGAGCACGATTCTGTTCTGGATGTCCAAAACGCCCATTAGATAAAGAAATACACTTAGTTGTAAGAGTTACTGATGGTTTGTCCCAAGATAAACGCCCATAAACATCCGTGTGACCTTTATGATCTTTATGACATTTTAATTTTAAACTATCATTCCAACTACGGCGATCTTGTCCTTCTTTTAAGACTGAAATTCGTTGTAATAACATTGGTGAAAGTTTTGCACATTGATGATTAGGAACATCCTCATTCTTTTCACCTGCTTGTAATGCAGGATATTTTTCAATATATTTTCGGATTGTATTATAAGGTAATTTTCCATTGCCATACTTTTCTTCAGGCAGTTTAATTTTACCATGCTTGCTAGCAATAAGAACTAACCTCTTACGTGATTGAGGAATTCCATAGTTCACAACATTCTTTACATCTGAATCATACTCATAACCATTCTGATTTAATACATGAATGAAACGGGTAAACGGCCCCTCTGAAATTTTTTGCATACCAGGAACGTTTTCTAATAGTATATAATCTGGATTAAATGCTTTCACAAAACGATGAAATTCATCTAATAAACAGATTCTATCATCTCTACTATCTTTATAACGATTTTGCTTAGAAAAAGGTTGACATGGAGCACATGCAGCAAAGACCAAAATTTCATTTTTATGTGGAGATAAAATTGTTTCGATTGATGCTATGTCTAATTCTTTAATATTTACATTGAAAACATGAGCCTCTGGGAAATTTTTTGTGTATGTTGCAATGGCATTCTTATCAAAATCTATTCCTGCAAGTATATTCATACCTGCCTTTTTCAACCCAGCACTAGTCCCCCCACAGCCACAAAAAAAATCAACCACATTAATTTTTAACAATTTTTAAATACTCCCATAATTATATATAATTATTAAACAATAGATACTAATTTTCAATAAAAATCATGCGTATTACCCAAGATATTTCGTCCTCTCAATCTTATACATCTGCACTTTCTCGGCCATGGTTTCATATTCCTTGATATCGGATTTATCAAAATCAAACCAAGTGCCTGCGCTTTTGAGGTTAACCAGCTTGTCAAATGGCTTTTGCAATTTGTAAATTAGTTTCTGCCCGTCAAGATAACATTCTGCAAACATAAGACTTAATAGTTTATTTTGCTGGGTAGGATTCGCCTCTTTCATAATGTCAGAAACCGTTGCCGCAATATCCAAAACTTCATTAACAGTTATCTGTATGTCTTTGCTTATATCCGCGTATTTTTCAGCTATTCTTTGTAATTCTTCCCGTTTAGCGACAATATTGGCTTTTTCTTCCTGCCATTCTTCACGGGTTATATCGCCGTCAAAAAATGAATCCTTAATCCGTCTTTCTCTCGCTTCAAGATTATTTAATTCCGTGGTGATTTTACGTTTCATAATCATATTTGCGTCAGATTCTTCAATCAATCGCTTTTGCACACATTTTTTCAAAGGTTCCAAAATGTTGCGGCTAAGTCTTATTTTACTAAAAACTTCATCATCTAACTGTTGCAATAAAAGGTTTTCGCTGACTAATTCTTGATTGCAAGCACCTTTAGTATGTCCACAACGTAAATATGTATAACTTCTGCCGCTTTTCTTTTTATGTGTTTCAGAACTGATTGTACAACCACACTCCGCGCATTTTACCAACCCACGAAATACAAACGGAATTCCAGCATATTCTTGCGTTCTTGTATGTATTTTACCACCGGAAAGCAATTCCTGAACTTTATCATATAATGATTTTGCAATAAGAGGTTCGTAAGCATGCGGCATTTTTTCACCACGAATTACCATTTCACCATAATAAAACGGATTTTTCAGCATGGCATAAATTGTTTCACGTCCAAGCGGTTTATTTGTTTTAGAGTGAGAGGAGCATAAATTCATTTCTTTGGCAAAATTATGCAGGCTTTTGATAGAATGTAACCCTGTTGCATACATCTCAAACATCTTTTTAACAAATGGCGCGCGGTCCGGCTCAACAACAATGTCTTTATTGACATTTAAATATCCAACCGGAGCTTTAGTCTGATATTTACCAATCGACCAGTTGTAATTCATACCTCTGTTAACATTATCGCGCAGATTTGCCACATACATTTTGCCGGATAAAATACCCATGTCCCAACGCATAATATCAGAAGACGGGCTATTTTTAGTAAGAATCAAGCCTTCTTTGCAAAAATGCAAGTCAGTTTTATCATCTAACAACAGCGATTCGACTTCGACACATTCATTAAATCGTCTTTGGAAACGGTCAATACAATGCACGACAATCGCAGTTTTTTGTTTCTGTTTTCTGACAAAATCCAACATTTCGTTAAATTGTACCCGTTTGCCATTGGTAGAGCTTTCAATAGCCTTGTATTTCTTAACAATAGGAAGTCCCTTTTTATTGCAATAATCTTCCATAGCTTCTTTTTGAGCTTTTAAGGAAGCACCGGGTTCCTGTTCTTTGGTAGATACTCGTGCGAATATTACGGCTTGTGTACAGGGTGCTACCGGTCCATATCTGTATTTCTTAGCCATTTTTAATAATCCTCTTCTTCATCATCAAAACCGTCATTTTCTGCATAAAAATCGTCTGAACTCATAGTTTCGATAAAGTTTCCGGTTTTGTTGTCATGGATTTTTACAATCGTCCAAGAAGAATCCGATATGTCAAAATCAACGTTAATATCGTCAGAGCCTTCAAAAACTGCTGCACAGTGCGAATAAATATCTGAGTATTCTTCTTCAAAATGCTTTTCAATTTCAGCTGTTAACCGACAAACGCAAACCATGCCGGAATCAGCGCAAAATTCTTTATGGATAATATAACTTCCGTAGATTTTATTACTCCAATCGCCAAAACCGGTATCACAAGCAACAGCAGGAAAGCTGGTTAAATCAGTCAAAGCTTTAGAAACTGCGTCATTAAATGCTTTCGGACTGTCATCTAAAAATTTGCAACATTCGTCCCAAGTATCATTATTTAAGATATAGCAAGGGTCTGTCACGACATATTTTACAAGCATATTCATTTTTATCACTCCTTTGTTTTTACATAATAACATTATGCCGCGGTTATTTGGGAATGTACGCAGTTATTTTCAGTTTTTGACGACTTTTTGCTAATATTTTACTGATTTTTCAATTCATTAAGCTCTTATCTTCGGAAATTTCAGAACTTATTGACACGGATGTCATTATGTTTTTTGTTTTATAAATATTTTTGATACCAACCGTAAAAAATTTAATCAGATTATCCGTCATTTCCGTTAGCTCAATATCCGTAACGCCGGGATAGAGAACTGATAGCTCACTTTTGAGCCTTTCAAATTCATTTAACATATTTAATTTTATGTCGTTATCCCAAAATGATGTAAAGCCAAACTTCTTTTTTTATAAATTTAAAATTTTATATGTTAACGTATGGTCTTTAATGTCATTACGTTACAACATTCTTGCAATAAACCGTCTCAATGTGCTTCTTTGGACACCTAAGATTTTTGCAATCTGGGATTTAGAGATGCCTTTGGCGAGTAAATTCCGCACTTTTTTAGCATTTTTTGAGAGTTTAAGCTTTTTTGATTCTGCGGAGAATGGACGACCGAGCTTTTTGCCTGAGGCTTTAAGATTAGCAAGAGATGATTTTGTGCGTTGGGATATAAGATTTCTCTCTATTTCCGCAGCCAAGCCAAAAGCGAAAGCCAAGACTTTACTTTGTATATCATTGCCTAATCGGTAATTTTCTTTCAAAGTCCAGACCTGACAATTTTTACTTAAACAAGTCTCTAAAATCCGCATGACTTCAAGCAACGAACGTCCGAGACGGGATATTTCACAAGAAATAAGGATGTCATTTTCCTGCAAATTTTCTAATAATTCACCAAGTTTTCGGTTTTTCAGTGCTTTTCTTGAAGATATTTTTTCTTCAACCCAGTTATCAATATTTAAGTCATGCTTTTTAGCAAACTGTTCAATCTCAAAGTGTTGGTGTTCAAGGGTTTGCTTAGCCGAACTTACCCGAATATAACCGATTACAGCCATTGTTTTCTCCTTAAAATTTCTTAAAAATACCGGTCATTTTATTAGAACGATAAAATCAACCGCTTTTTGCAAGTTTCGCACTTTTTCTTTTTGTGAAAAAATCAAGGAAAAATAATAGCTTGTTTTCTTTTACTCCGCGATACATCTGTCTTTTAGGCAGCCGGCCACAATCGTTGGTTTGTGTATAGTGAAACGGTCTAGCTTGGCTAGATTACAAACTTTAATTGCAATTAAAGATAAGGAATTGAAACTTATGAAGAAAAAACTTTTATTTACAACGGCTTTAGTGGCAGCTTTTACAGCGACTAATGCTTATGCTATGGAAATAAATACCGATACAGAAATTACAGGCGAAGAACAAGCGATAGAGACTAGCGAAAATTTTATTGTTTCTGACGGGAAATTAGTTGCAACGGATACGCACGTCTATGCAGATGGAGTTGAGGTTACCGGTGGTACGGTCATTTTAAATGACGGAGCCAGTTTAAAAAACGATGATTGGAACAAAAGCTTTAAACTGAGTGGCGGAACTATTATAATGAACGGCGGGGGAGACGGACCGAGTATAGGAACTAACCACGCGAGTGAAGAAGAGTCGTGGGAATACAGAGGCGGTAAATTTGAGATGACCGGCGGAAATCTCATCGTTAACGGTTCCGAAAACTATATTGAAGGCGGAGATGTTAGCATTAGCGGTGGTACTGTTGATATTGCCGAAGGTGCAACATTGCAGACAGCAGCTACATTAATCCCCTCAGGTCTTTCTCCTGAAGAGGGAGATGATGCAATGGCTGGTGAAGTTGCAGTAATTAAACTCACAGACGCAGGAACAATTAATCTCTCGGGTACACTTGTTTCTGACGTTTCCGGCAATGGTAACTTAAATGTTAAGTCTTCAAGCGCTTTGGTTGACGGTAATGTTTCCGGCTCTAACCTGACTTTTGAAGCCGACCATTCTTTAAGCAAACTCGTCTCTGGCACAATCGGCGATTTGGCTTCTCTGAATGTCAACAAGGGCACTTTGACTTATGACAAGCAGACCGGTAAAATTGGTAATTTGAATGTCGCCGGCGGTTTGGATATTGGCACAAATACGGTTAATGCCACGAATGTTGACTTCAAAGATAATTCCAACCTGGCTTTGCGCGTGGCGGCTACTGACAATTACGGCAAAATCAATGCGGATAACATCACAATCGGTAAAGATACCACAATGAAGGTAACGCTTGATAATGGCGTGGTCGGCAATGGCGAAAATACGGATTTGAAGTTTTTGAACGGTAAAGTAACCGGAAGTTTCACGAATAAAATTGCCGAGAACAGCCGGTATGACATCAAATGGAATGAAGACGGTTCCTTAAATATTACCGGAACTGCGACGGCTTCTGATGTCGTTGTGGATGCCGGAGGTTCAGCAAACAATGCTAAAACGGCCGAAGCTTGGGACAGTGTCACCTCTTCAACAACAGCAAGTGCCGGAGCCAAAGCAGTCGCTTCTGTTTTGGGTGATTTGTCTCAGAATGCCACAACAGCCGCAGGACAAAAAGCTTATGTCGATGCTTTGACAGCTGTAGCTCCGGAAGTCGCGCCTATGGTTCAGAAGACACAGACTGAAACAGCCAATCAGGTCTTTGGTGCTGTATCAACTCGTTTAACCGGCGGTTCAATCTCGACCGGTTCTGAGGGTATGTCATCAGGTGATTCTAATCCTGACGCTGCTGTCTGGGTTCAGGGTATGTTCAACAAATCCAAGCTGGACGACACATCCAAAGCCAAGGGTTTTGACGCAGATTCTAACGGTGTTGCTCTCGGTATTGAAAAATTCATAAATAAAGACGTTAAAGTCGGTGCCGGTTATGCTTATACCAATACTGACATTGACGGTTTTATGAGAAGCACGGATGTTGATACCCACACCGCTATTTTGTATGGCGAATATAAACCGTCTAACTGGTACGTTAACGGTATTGCGACATACGGTTGGTCTGATTATTCCGAAGATAAAAATGTTGCAGGTGTTGGTGTAAAAGCCGACTACGATGTTGAAACATTCGGTTTGCAGGCCATGACCGGTTACGATATGCAAGTTAAAGGCTTTGGATTTACACCGGAAGCAGGATTGCGTTATGTTCATATTAAACAGGATGCTTATAAAGATTCTGCTGACCAGCGTGTTTCTGCCAACGACAGCGACATCTTGACCGGTGTTATCGGTGCGAAAGTCAGCAAAAACTTTGAATTGTCTAACGGTATGAATATTAAGCCAGAAGCCCGTATTGCCGCAACTTATGACCTGTTTAACGATGATGTTAATTCAGTCGTAACCTTGGCTAACGGTTCGGCTTATGCGGTTGAAGGCGAGGCTCTTGACCGTTTTGGAATGGAATTTGGCGCCGGTGTAACTGCTGAGCTTAACTCTCAGGTTGAGTTGTCTCTTGGTTATGAAGGCAAATTCCGTGAGGATTACCAAGACCATACCGGTTTGATTAATGCTAAATATAAATTTTAGTCTTTAACATTCCTTTGCTTAAAAGCGCTTCGGGAGAAATTTCGGAGCGTTTTTTATTTTACAAACGACTTATTATCACAACTGTTATCAAGTTAAGTACTTGTTTTTGTTTTAAATTCCCAAATTGTAGCAAAATGTCATTGGTTTTGAGAGTTTTTAGGGCTCCCGAATTAGAAAATACACGACACAATAAAACTGTAAATAACGCAAATACAGGAGATTACAATGTATTTTATCGAATTGAGATATACCAACGGAAAGGTTGTCAGACTGCCGAAGCCTTATTTTTTATGGCAGCAAGCTAACAAGGCTCTTTTAGAAAGATATAGCGCCAATCCGTATTACACCGCAACCATTGTCTCTGAATAATGAAAGGAAATTTAAGATGTTAAAGAATTTTGAAAACTGGCTTTTGGAGCAAAATTACAGCGCAAGCACCTCCGCGGACTATATGGGACGGATTGAGAGATTATGCCGGAAAGAAGAATTTACACTTGCTTATCTCGTTGAAAATCTTTCCTCTATTTTGCCGCAATATGAAACTGCCGGTGAAAAATCAAGCTATGGCAAAAGAAGTCACACATCTGTCCGTCAGGCTTTGAGACGTTTCAAAATGTTTCTGGCTGCTGAAAAACTGGCTTAAGTTTTTTATATTTTGACCCATGGATAACGATTTTGCTTTTGGTATAGGTTTTATTATCAAAAAGTAATCTCCGAGTCCACGGGTTGTTTATGACGCAATGGGAGATGTCTTAAATATACTTCATGCTTTTATTATTTATTAACTATGAAGTATTGCGTTGACATTTTGGATTTTAATGTTTATAGTTTAAATATATTCAAACCATAAAGCATGGAGTGGCTATGCAGGAAACCAGATTAAAAATTGAAGAAAACAAAGAGATTTTACAAAATCTTCTGAAAAATAAGGACAATCAAAAGGTTTTGGATAAATGGCTGACAACCGAATTAGCTTATACTTCCAATGCCATAGAAGGAAACACTTTAACCAGAAAAGAAACAGAGATGGCTATTGAAGAAAAAATAACTTCAGGAGCAAAGCCAATCAACGATTATCTGGAAGCAATTAATCATGCCAAGGCCTTTGAATTTATAAGAATCTCTGCGAAAAATAACATCAAAATTGATGAAGACTATATTTTGCAAATCCATAAAATTATTTTATCCGGGATAGATAACACAAATGCCGGCTTTTATCGTTCTGTCCGTGTCAGAATATCCGGCTCGCAAACAATTTTGCCTAATCCGTTAAAAGTTCCTGATTTGATGAAAGAGTTTTCTGAGTGGCTGGTAAAAAAAGATGATGATATGCTGATGAAAGCGATTGAAGCTCATTATCGCTTGGTTACCATACATCCGTTTGTTGACGGTAACGGTAGAACTGCAAGACTATTGCTTAACAGTATGTTGCTTGAAAATGGTTATATGCCGATTATTATCCGCACGATTGACAGAAGAAGATATTTAAGCGCTTTGGAAACTTATCAAACCAAAGAAAACAGCGAGCCTTATTATAAATTTATGCTTTCTGCAATGAACCGTTCGCTGAAAATGATGATTGACTTGTTGGATATTGATAAGCAAGAGCCAGACAAATCATTGTTGACGATTTCCAAATTTGCCAAGTTATGTAATATTCCGGTTTCCTCTATTCGCTATTGGATGAAAAAAGGAAAAATCAGACCTGCCGCATTTACGCCGTCCGGTTATGCTTTGTTTGATAAAAAACAAAAAGCAGATATTGAGAAAATCGTTATTAAATAAAAATCAGCCCGGTTTGATTGATTTCAGGTCGGGCTTATCTTTTACTTCTTTTATCAAATCCGCTTGTTTCAGGGTTGTTTATGGAGCAATGGGATAGGTTTTAGGCTTAAAAATACAAACCATGCTGTCAAACATTCCGCATTTGTTGCAAACAGGCTCGCCAAAAGAATTAATTCCTTCAAATTTTACTCTGCCTTTCAAAAATCGTATTTCACAGTTGGGATAAATAACCTCATGAAAAATCTTAGTAGATGTCGAAACCGGTAATAACATCACAACGATTTTGTCTTTTTGATATTCTTGATAGGCTTTTCTGATAAAATCTTCTTTTAGTTTTCTGGAGTATGGAGGATTAACAAAATTACTTTTTTCCCAATCAATCTCCAAGCCGTTCCATAAGTTTATGTCATGCTTAAAAGGACAAGGATCAAAGTCAAAATGAAACTCTTTATCTAAACTGTCATACAAATCTTTAGGAGTTTTCCAATCATCATTTATTTTTAGGTTACGCTTTTTCATAAAATCTAGAACGTAACCAGATAAGAAAAAAATATGCCGGATAATACCATTTTACTGCTGTCATCCATAAGGATTCATTTTTTGATCGCAGGACTCAGCCGTTTTGTCTGGTATAGGTTTGCTTAGATTTTTATAAATCGGCTTGTTACGGGCTGTTTTAGGATCCTTTGTGAGAATGTTTTTATTTAGCTTGGCTGATTTGAAGCATTTGCAGATTGAGTGATCCTCTCCGGTTTGTCGTATTTTATCTTGAAACCTTTTTCCTTCAATAGCTTGATATTGTCTTTATATTCTTTATAAAGCTGCTCGTAGTCATTACGTATTTTTTCTAAAAGAGATTGGGAGATATAAAGACCATTATTACAACAAGCACCTTTATTCAAATACCATAACCAACCTTTAGCACCATATTTACTATATTTGTCTTTGGTTTGAAGCATATTGCGATATTCAGTTTCTTTATATTCTTTCTTGCCATTACAAACAGATGTCTTTAATGCGGTTCTTACTTTATAATCAATATTTTCATCAAAAACTTCTCTAATGCCGTGTATATGTGTCTCTTTGTCGTTTATATCTTTTCTTTTATCTTTAGTCTTATTCTCCAAGATAAATGACATCATCGGTTTATCAGATGACTTAAAGACATAATCAAGATTACCATATATTTTTTTGATAATAACTGCTTTCAGCTTTTTATATGTTAATTTTTTATGTTTATCACGAAACGATTTACTTAAATCTAACGTAAACGGTTTAATATTCTCAAAAGGTTTTGTTTCTGCCATAAAATAAAAAAAGTATGCCAGTTTTTGTACCATAGTTAAATCTCTCCATAATGGTAATTTATAAACGCTAACTTCTTTTTTATCTCCATTTCCATATATATTACTTATATACGGTATGACATCAAATTTATTTTTGTACCAATTAACCAAGAAAATAAAGTCTTTGTAAGCACGTTGACTTTGCTTTTTCTTATTTATTTTCTGTTTTTTTCGCATGAACAATTCCTTTCCTTTTTTGATTTAGAATTGTCACTTCATGCGGATTTGATAAAAAATTTTTCCAAAACGATTTTTTTTTGCGTACTTTGGAGATTTTTCAATATATATACATCAAAATATATAATTTAGACTTCTTGTCCTTAAGGGCGAAAGGTTAAAAAAAGAAAGGAGAGACTTTTTACATCTCTCCAATTCCTTACAAATTAAATCATCGGCAAAGTTGTCATTAAACGAGCGACATGTAACGGAGCAAAACATTCTCCGATAACTTCGCGGATTAACCTATCATTATTTGCAGCCCATTCCGGTACCGGATAATCATCGGGAAGTCCGGTTACTCGGAACAATTCCAAAATCGAAAGCGGACGACAATCAGAATAGCACCCGTTAGACAAAGGACGTCCCGGATGAATGTTAATCATGCCGCCGATTGAGCCGCTGTCGGTTGTAATCGTATTGCATGGCTTATTCCAGTCCTTGCGGGAAAAGCTTGATTTAAATTTGGCTCCGCTTTCCTTACCGTCAACATTAACAGGTCTGAATGCCTTTGAGTTTTCCCAAGCCGAATGTGCCGTTGGCGTATGTTTTAAGAAATTAATCTGACAGGCAGGAAGTTCCGGGGCATAATGAAATGGTCTTGTCCGGTCTTTCTCTCCTGGTTCCAGACTTGGCAAATCACCGATAGCCTCAAACAACACTTTTCTGAACTTGTCTTTTTTCGGAAATTTCCATATTCCCAATTCTTTTTTTGACGCCAGAATGAGAGAACGCTGACGGTCCTGAGCTGTCCCGTAATCAGCTGCACTGAAAATACCGATGTTAACGATATAGCCGAGTTTCTCCAGTTCTTCTTTTATATATTCTCCGACCGTTTTGCCTTTGAGGATATGTTCGGCATTTTTCGGTTTTGCATTCAGAAAATCCGGCACATTTTCAATCAAAATATAGTCGTTATCGGTCTGGCGGGCAAATTCCAAAGTCGTTTCAAAAAGAATAGTACGTTTGTCAGTGCTTTTGCTGGTTGCCGTGTTCGCACGACTAAAGGTTTGACAGGGTGGCGAGGCCAAAAAAATCTTGCATCCCTTTTCTTTATGAAGACGAACAAGTTTATTAAAAACTTCCTCATCGGTAAAACTGCCTTGTACCATTTCACAATCGGGATAAATCTCTTCATGCCATTTAGCCCGTTCTTCCAAAAGTTCATTTGCTACAGCACATTTAATCCCCATGTTGTTAAGATAATAAGTACCAATTCCGACATTGGCAAAAAGAGAGGTGTAATACAAGGGTTCTTTTAAGGTTAAAGTTTTGTGGTCGTCCTCCATAACCGGGATAAAATCCACATTGCCCCGGTCTTCTTTATCTTTTTTTCCAAGTTTTGACAAAGCAAGGGCTCGGGTCGGGATTTCGTTGTTTTCCAGAGCCTCTTTTATTGCCGCTTCAACGCATTCTTTTGTCAGCTTTTCAATATCCCTGGCTTGCCGTACGGTTAAATTATAGTCTTTGGCGATAATCTCTTTTTTGGATTTGATAAGTTTATTGGCCTTGCTTTTCAAATCAGTACGCATTCCCTGTTGTGTTTTTATTCCTTTCAGCAAATCGGCTAAACAAAGCTGTGCTCTTAATAATAAAGCGGCATGTTCCTGTGTCTGAGCCAAAGCAAGTTGATATTTGCCTGGGGTCATTAACAAACCATTTAACAGTTTCGTTTCAGCCTCAACAGCTTTGGTCGCCACGGTAATAAAAGCCGGCAGAGCGTTCGGATCACTCGGAAACGTCGGGAACATATTGTCATTGGCGGCTACAAGTTCTTTTCCTGTGCTTTCAATGGTGTATTCAACATCAATAATATTATCGGAAGGTTTCGGTAAATTAAATTCTTCCGGCGCGCCATAGGTCTTGACAATATTTCCGTCATCAGCTGTTTCTTGTACTAAAATTGCATTGTTCATTTTATATTTCCTTTCAAAATTTCAATTCCGGCGAGACATTCGCACGGTACATTTCTGTTATAGAAAAACTGAAAGAAAATGAGCAGAAGACACAATCAGACATTATAGGACATTTAAGGACATAAAAATGACAAAACTACTTCAAGCGAAAAGAAAATGATTTTGTAATTGACATTCGCAAAATAAATATGCTATCAATTAATTGTTTGGAAATACTAGCATTAAATTTTTTTAATAGGTAATTTTTCGAACCTTATATTTGGGATTAATAGGATATTAGCTTTCTGTAAATTTCCAATTATATAGTAGGCGAATTAATAGCGCCAGTTAATTAATTGAGGAGTTATTTTTTTAATCTCCTACCTTTTAAGGGGATTAGTGTATCTATACATCCAGATACAAATTTCCTCTATCTTTTTGATTTTCCCTAAAATATTTAATAAATTGCACAAAAAACGGATATCTGTGCCTTTTTCCTTGCTTAATCACTGGACGGAAAAGACAAAATATTATTTTAATACATATAGTTTTCTTAAAATTAAAGAGGTCGCATTCATCTGCGGCCTCTTTTTTTTGTATCTGAAAACTAATAAAACCAAACGTTTCAACCCCGAGAAGGCCGCATTTTTTTGCGGCCTTTTTTGTTTTAAAAAAAGGAAAACACCCATGAATATACAAAACACTATATCGATTAACCAAGTTTCTCTTAATGATAAGATAAAAAAAATATTATCTATAAAATTAACTTCTTCACAAATAGAAGCCGGTTATGTTTGTTCCAAAGAATTAACTTATATATTAAACTGCACGGAAAAAACTTTATCCCGCTGGAGACAGATGAGAAAGAACGGAAATAAAAATGTCGGTATCCCTTGTTATCAAATTATGGGAAAATATAGGTATTTTCTGGATGACATCGTCCAGTATTTTATTGATAATATGATTTAAGAGGTCTGCAATGTCAAAATGCAGGCCTTTTTTTGTATCCCTATAATTTTAACGTATGTACGACAATGACGCTAAGTTTAAATGTAGTGGAGCCTAAAAAAAAATATTTTTTATCCCGTGCGTAAAGCCCTTTTTAAAACGGCTCATTAAAATTTTCCCCGGTCCGCCTAGCCGTTAGGCTGGCCGCATATATACGGGAGCCGCAAGACGGGAAACGGCAACTGCTAGCTCGGATATGGATACTGGGATATGCCGCAGCCGGGAAGCCTCTGGCTTGATAAAGGTTTCCAAGATAGTTCTTTACGCAAAACAAACTGTCGTCAACGTCAAAAACTTTTATTCTAAACAAGTTTCAAATCCGACTTTGGATAAATGACAATCCCGAGACCTAACGAGATTCTAACTCAGACAAACCATTGAAAAATAAAGGATTATCGTCAAACGAGTTCGGAAAATTCTCCCAAAATGACATTTTCAAATTTACAACATTCGAACTCGGCTAAGTGCTTGATTTATAAAAGAAAAACGGCAGTTTTTATACCTGCCGCTTGCATTGGTGATCCCAACGAGATTCGAACTCGTATCGCCACCGTGAAAGGGTGGTGTCCTAACCATTAGACGATGGGACCGTTAGGACTTTTCAGCAGCAATCTGCCAAAAACTAACGAATGTATATATGCAAATATCGTTCAGGTCAAGACATATTTTTAAAAATTTGCAAAAAAAATTTTTATTCGCCCTGGCTTTCCTCAAAAGAAGCCTTCAGCTGCGGGTTTAAAACCTTTACGATTTCGCTCATATGCACCAGTTTTATTTTTCTTTCCGGCAGGCGGGGCAGCCATTCTTTCAGCGCCTGATACGTTGCGCTCTTCGGATGGCCGATGGCAACCGCATAACCGTTGCGGCGGGCAATATTTTCCGCCAGGCGCAGTTGTTTGTTCACATAGTCAATCCGGTTTTCGTTATCCAAAAAAACGTGACGGTGCGCATAAGCCACCCGTTTTTCACGGGCAACGCTGCGGCCGACCGATTGAGCCGACGTCTTGGAATCCAGAAAAAACAGATTGTTATCACGCAAAACGTCCATCACATAGTTCATCCGCCGTTTGTCTTCCGTAAACTGCGAGCCCATATGATTATTGATGCCGCGGACATTTTTAAATTTTTGCAACATGGTTCGCAGTCCGTTTTTTATTTCGGCCTCGTCCATTTCCGTTGTCAGGGTATCAGGCGCCAGATTAGCCTTGGTTTTAGGTTCCATGGGCACATGTATCATGATTTCGTGACCGGCCTGAACCGCTTTCTTTACCTGCCGGTTCAATCCGGTTCCGTAAGTAAGAAAAGAGGAAGTCAACGGCGCGTTCAAACGGCTGATATCCGCCGTGCGGCGCTGATTGATGCCCATGTCGTCAATAACAACGGCAATTACCGGTTCCGGACCGAAATAATACGGTTTGCGGCTCAGGGCAACATGAACGTTTTTAATGTTCTTGTGGCGGTTATATACAAAATAGCCGTCGCGAGAATCGGAAAATTCGTCTCGAACTTCGTTTTCGGGCAGTTCCTCCTCATAAAGCTCATAAGACTTGCGATCGGCCAAGTCATTTTTTTCGACATGGCACAAAACGTCCCAAATGCCGTCAGCCGTGCTGACGCCGGTTGAAACGCCGTTTTCCACCATCCCGGCAATGCGGTAGGAAATATCCGTTTCCTCTTCGTCCGTAAACAAAGCCTGCGCCAGATACTCGGCATCAATTTTCTCCGCAGCAGAAATCTTTACTTCTTCGGTATCATCATACAAAAAACGGTTTCCCGGTTCGGGAAAAGGCGTCAACGGCTGATAGCGGTAATAGCAAAGTTCCGTTTCCGGCTGCGTCGGAACCGTATCCAATACAATTACCGCCGTCGGCACAGCACCGGCAAAAAGAGCCGCATTATCATCATCCCTCTGCCAAAATTCGAGAAACAAAGCCGCCGCCAATAACGCCGCAAATACAAAAAAACTCCCTGCCGCCGGCCATTTAAGCCGACGGGGGAGATTTTTCCTCTGCAACCGTGTTTTTCTGGCGGCCTTTGTCAAGATTTAATCTTTCTTGCGCAGGGTCGGAAAAGCAATAACGTCGCGGATAGTATCGGCACCGGTCAGCAAAATGGCCAAACGGTCAATGCCCATACCCATGCCGCCGGTCGGAGGCAGACCGTTCTCAAGCGCAACGACGTAATCTTCATCCAGCATCTGAGCTTCGTCATCACCGGCATCGCGGGCTGCACACTGTGCGTCAAAACGTTCTTTCTGTTCCAGCGGATTGGATAACTCGGAATAAGCGCAGCCGATTTCCATGCCGGCAATATAGGCGTCGAAATGCTCGACCAACCGCGGATTGGAACGATGCGTTTTGGCCAGCGGCGAAATGTCGCGCGGCATATCCATGACCAAAATCGGCTGAATCAGATTATGCTCAACCTTTTCGTCAAACACCTCCTGAACAACCTTGCCCCAGCATGAGCAGGACGACGCGTCAACTCCGGCGGATTTGGCCATGGCCTTGGCCTCTTCCAGCGTTTCGGCCTGCATAAGGTCAATGCCGGCATATTCTTTAACCAAATCAACAATTGACTTGCGGGCAAAACCCTTGGAAAGATCAATTTCATGTTCGCCGAATCTGATGACATCGGTACCTAGCACTTTCTCAGCCACGTAAGGGATCAGGCCGGCAAACAAATCGGCCATGTCATTGTAATCGGCATAGGCCTGATAGGCTTCCAGACCGGTAAATTCCGGATTATGGCTTTTATCAATACCTTCGTTGCGGAAGTTGCGGCCGATTTCAAACACACGGTCAAAACCGCCGACGACCAGACGCTTCAGATAAAGCTCCGGAGCAATGCGCAGATACAAATCCATGTCCAGCGAATTGTGATGGGTAATGAACGGCTTGGCGTTGGCGCCGCCCATAATCGGATGAAGCATCGGTGTTTCTACCTCCAGAAAACCGTTCTCCTCGAACCAACGGCGGACAGCCGAGGTTATCTGGCAACGTTTCCTATAGATTTCCTTGCTGTCCTCGTTCATAATAAAGTCAACATAGCGCTGACGATAACGGGCATCGACATCGGTCAGGCCGTGGAATTTCTCCGGCAACGGCTGCAGCGATTTTGAAATGATGTCAAACTTTTCGGCGGCAATCGAGAGTTCGCCGCGCGGCGTACGGCGAACATAGCCGGAAATGCCGACCATATCACCAACGTCCAGGCATTTGAGCCGTTCAATATCTTCCTCGCTCAAATGATTTTTGTGGCAGAAAGCCTGAATTTTTCCGCTTATGTCCTTTATGTCGATAAACATGCCGTTATTGCGGACGGCCATGGCGCGGCCGGCAACGGTCACGCGGTCTTCGGTATCAGCTCCGGGTTCAAGTTCCTTATATTTTTCCTGAAGGTCGGCGGCAAAAGCGTCGGGGCGGAAACGATACGGATACGGGTTGTACCCCTTGTCCTGCAGAGCCTTTAGTTTGGCAAGGCGGGATTCACGATGAACGTTGGTCTCAATTGTCATTTTTGTTCCTATTTGCGAATTAATTTCAAGTTTTGAACAAACTATAAACGCTGGCAAATATTTTTTCAAGACAATTTGCAAAAGATACTGGACGAAAGGCCGGAAAAAGACTATATTATTAATGAATAAACGGAGAGAAAAATGGAAAAAGATTTGATGAAGGATGCCGGAGAGGCGTCCGCTTTATTGTGGAAGAAAACCGTGGAAGCGGTCAAGAAAATCCCGGCGAAGTACAAAGCCTTTTTCGGCGCGGGTTTGATTACGCTTTTTTCGCAGGCAGCCAACGCAGCGCCCAAAGCGCCCGAAAGCAGCCGCGACGACGCCAACTCGGAAATAAGCGCCGAAACAGGCAATAAGGCTGATTTTGAAAAAACCGTCAGTTTTACGGAAGCCGCAAACAGCATGAAGGTCAAAGCCGGCGGCAAATACAAAGGCGTCAACATGAAATTTGCCGAAATGGAAGCCCCGGACGTCGGGCATTTGTTTGAATCGGGCATGAATCCTTACATTATGGGCAGCAACCAATATCTCGGACTGTATCAAATGGACATCGGCGGCACGATGAACACGTTTTTGTTCGGACTGAAGAAAAAAGACAAAGTCGTCTGGCCGGGCGTCGCCAAGGACTATCCCAAGCTTGCCGCCTTGGGCAAAACCACGGAAGCGCGCCGCACCAAAGCCTTTAGGACCATGTTTGGCGACCTGTCAAAAACCAAAGACTTCCGACATAAGATGGACGAATATATGCGCATCGTCAAATACGAGCCGGTTTATGCCGCCCTGAGAGAGATTCCGGAACTTGATTTTGACAACCGCGGCGAAGTTTTTCTGGCGACGGTCATGTCGGCCGCCAATCAAAATCCGTCGCCCCAAGTCATTGCCGGCATCTATGAAAAAGCTCTGACCAGAGCAAGAGCCGAAGCCGGCACGCAAAAACGCGGCGTGACCACGGCTGACATCATCCAAAAGTCGTATGAAGTTCGGAAAGAAAGATGGGGACTGGCAACCAGATATAAGGAAGAATGCCGTCTGGCGCTCGACTGGCTGCGTTTTGAAGAAGCCATGAACAGCATTAAGCTGGCCAGAGCCAAACACGAGAAAAAAGCGGCCGAGCTTCGAAATGCGATGAAACCGCTGGTACCGTTCGCGCCGGTCAGTTCGCTGGCCGTTGCCCAAAAGCCGCATCCGCAGGCACTGAAAATGCCGCCGCAGCTGATTAAGGCCGCAAAAGTCAAGAAAGGAAGATAGCATTTCCGCTTGACAGCAGAAAAGAACTAAAGTAGAACATTTATATAGGTGTTCTACTTTTTTTATAAGGGCTTTTTGATATGCTGACCCAAAAACAATACCAGCTTTTGATGTTCATCAACAAGGTTATCAAGGAAACCGGCTGCTCGCCTTCCTTTGAAGAAATGAAGGCCGCCGTCGGGCTGAAATCAAAATCGGGCATTCATGCGTTAATCGAAGCTCTGGAAGAGCGCGAATTTATCCGAAAGCTTCCTCATAAAGCGCGGGCGCTGGAAGTTATCAAAATGCCGAAGTTTAAACCGAAGGCAATCATTGAAGAAGAAAAGAAACGTGAAATCGCCCTGCAAAACAGCGCCGCACAAATTCCGCTTTACGGAAAAATTGCCGCGGGCACGCCGATTGAAGCGATTGCCAACGAAACGGAAAAGGTTTCGGTGCCGTTTGAGATGGTCAACCGCGGCCAGTTTTACGCGCTGACGATTGAAGGCGATTCAATGATTGAAGCCGGTATCCTGGACGGCGACACCGTCATTATCAAAAAAGCCGATACGGCCAATAACGGCGAAATCGTCGTTGCATTGGTCGACGAAAGCGAGGCAACACTGAAAATACTGAAACGGGAAAACAACGAAGTTGTGCTGATTCCCTGTAACAGCGCCTATCAGCCGCGGCGTCTGCCGGCGCAGCGTGTCCGGGTTCAGGGTGTTCTGGCCGGGTTAATGCGTTCTTATCATTAACCGCATATTTTTCCGGCCCTCTCAGATGAGAGGGCTTTTTTTATAAATCCTGATTGCAAAATAGAAATCATCCTTTATAATCAACTTTGTCGGCAGAAACGGTTAGACTGCCGGCGGAGTATGCAAACTCCTCATAAGAAACCAATTAACCTCCTTTGTGGAGGATGACGCGAAATAAGCCGCTTTTGCGGACGAATAAGCGTACTGTTCTTATGCAGTTTGCAACTCCTCCGCCTTTTCCAAACGAAAGGGCGGTTTTGTTTTAACAAAACATAAAGGAGTTGAAAATGAACAGAGAAATTACCGACATTTACAAAAAAGATTTTTTCCTGGACTTCGGAAAACAGATTTCACAAACGCGGCAGCGGCAAGGGCTGGATATTGACGACGTCAGCGAGATGACCGGAATGTCTAAAATAAAAATAAAGAGTATTGAAAAAGGCTGTGAAGAAAGGCTGTTGCGCCTTCCCTTAAGCTGTCTGCTCAATATCTGTTACGCTTTGGACAAGAAGCTGGTTATCTCTTTGCAGGATATGCCCGCAGAAAAAGATATTGACAAGAATCTTTAGTGCATATCGTGATGAGGCCGTGCCTTGCATTTTCTTTATCATCCTCGGACAAGTGTAGCGCGTTCCGGGGATCTCTTGGATTCCCCGGTCAAGCCGGGGAATGACGAGTAAATAATCGTCATGTTCGGCCTTGTGCCGGACATCTCTCTCCTCAATTGCCGGATCAAGTCCGGCAATGACAGAGAGAGTGCTTGACCGGGGAATCTATAAAGGAGACGTCCGGCCTGCTCAACAATCAGGAGATGTTGTTCCGAAATTATGGAACTTTTTCAAATCAGGCCCATTTTCTGAGCGGTAACGACGGCCTGCGTACGGTTGGTTACGCCGATAGAGCGCAGCAGAGCGTTGATATGCAGTTTGACGGTAGCTTCGGAAACGCCCATCTCATAGGCAATCTGTTTATTGGACAATCCCTGCGCGACCAGATCCAGAACCTGAGCCTGCCTGTTAGTCAGGGTTTTGCCTTTGGGCTTGGCGCCGTTGCCGTTTGCCTGCGCCGCGCCGCCGCTTTCAATCAGGGCCGGCGGAATATAGGTTCCGCCGTCTAAAACCAACTGCAAGGCACTGTTTAGAATTTTCGGATCAGAACGTTTGGGAATATAGCCGCAGACACCGCTTTCAAGCACCTTGCGGATGTTGCGCACGTCTTCGGAAGCCGAGACCACGACAAAGCGGGCGCATTCGGCCTTTTTGCGCATTTCGCCCAAACCTTCCTCCCAAGGCATGTCGGGCATATCCAGATCCAGCACAACAAGGTCGATTTTCTTTTCCTGATCCAGAATTTTGAGAGCCTGTCCGAAACTTGAGGCCTGCAGAATGACGACATTCGGGTCAATTTGTTCCAGACGCATTCCCAGTCCGTCGCGAAAGAGAGCATGGTCGTCCGCTATAAGAACTTTCATTCTAATCTCCTTTTGTGCAATAGTCACAAAAACCTTTTCAACCAGCCGAGGATTGAAACAGAAACCGTTAATTTGCTTTGTTATATAATTAACAAATCAACTTTTTAAAGATAGCAGTCCGATTAAAAGTCCGAAGTCCGAATTTTTATTTTTTAGGCGGCAGCAGCAGATATTCTATCCCCGCTTCCTTAAACATTTCTTCCGAAAAGACCAGTTTGTCGCGCCAGGTGTTCTGCGGCGCGTTTTCGTCAAATTCCGGCTTGTAGGTCACGACCATTTTGATACCCGACTGAATAATTGCGCGGGCACAATCCGGGCAAGGCATGGAAGTTACATAGATGACACAGCCTTTCAGCGATGCGCCGATAAGGCAGGCATTGTAAACGGCATTGCGTTCGGCATGCTCGAAGAAGTCATATTTGGTGGGGCGTTCCAGACGTTCGGGCTTGTTGTCGTCAACGCCTCGAACCAAACCGTTGTAGCCGGTGGAACGAATCTCGCGGTCCGGACCGACAACAATAGCGCCGACTTTGGTCGACGGATCCTTCGACCAGGTCGAAACCAGTTCGGCAACTTCCATAAAGCGTTTATGCCATTTATCCGAAAACATATGCCCTCCGTGAGGTTGTTATACTAACGGTTTATATTAGCGCATTATTCCAATTTGACAATAAAAAAACGCCGTTTGCAAAGAACGGCGTTTTTTGGGCTGTTTTTTTTTCGCTTAAGACGAGGCGGACATACCGGCGCTGCTTCCGGGACCGCCGGGCAGGATAAACAGGAAAAGCTTTCCGAACGTCCAGAAGATCAGTCCCCGATAAAACATGTCCGCGACAATGTAAAGAAGATTCATCAGCGACGAAATTTCCGCAGAGGGGAAAAAGACGGACAAAAACCAGACGATGCCCCAAATCAAAACGAAAAAATTAATACAGGCCAGACATACCTGACCGGCAATAACCACACCCCAGGAAATGAGGTTCCAGGGCGGATAAATCCGGCGGCGGTTCCAGACTTTGACGCCGTGACGGTAAATCAGCGGACAGAGAACGGGAACAAACACCAGCGGCAGCAGTCCGCAGGCAAAGTTCACTGCCGCCGACATCGGGCAAATGGACGCAAACGACAGACCGACAAGCAGGCACTGCAATGCAAAGGCCGAAATGCCGACAAGCCACAAAATAGTTGTCTTCTTCATAATGATAGAGAATTAAGTTTGTATTTTCATATTTTTTTCTTAACACGGGCAAACAAATTTTGCAAACGGAAAAATCTTTAAGAATCGGATGAATAACGCATAGTTTGGCTTGACATTGAGGCAAAAATAACCGATTGTACCTACAGAAATTTTAAATCACTAACAGGAGAAATAAATGAGTGCTATTATCGATATCCATGCAAGAGAAATTTTAGACTCTCGCGGAAATCCGACTGTTGAAGCCGATGTTGTTCTGCAGTCCGGTGCTTTCGGACGCGCAGCCGTTCCTTCCGGCGCTTCTACCGGCGTACACGAAGCCGTTGAACTCCGTGACGGCGACAAAAAGCGTTTCGGCGGCAAAGGCGTTGAAAAAGCCGTTGCCAACGTCAACGACGCCATCTACGACGCTCTGGCCGGTCTGGACGCCGAAGATCAAATTGAAATCGACAGAACCATGATTGAACTCGACGGCACCGAAAACAAAGGCAAGCTCGGCGCTAACGCCATTCTGGCCGTTTCGCTCGCCGTTGCCAAGGCTCAGGCCGAAGAATCCGGTCTCCCGCTGTATCGTTATCTGGGCGGCACCATGGCCCGCACTCTGCCGGTTCCGATGATGAACATCGTTAACGGCGGCCAGCATGCCGACAACCCGATTGACATTCAGGAATTCATGATTATGCCGGTTTCCGCTTCCTCTATCAAAGAAGCCGTTCGCATGGGTGCCGAAATTTTCCACACGCTGAAAAAGAACCTGAAAGCTGCCGGACACAACACCAACGTCGGCGATGAAGGCGGTTTCGCACCGAACCTGAAGTCGGCCGAAGAAGCTCTGACCTTTATCGTCAACTCGATTAAAGACGCCGGCTACAAACCGGGCGACGACGTTGTTCTGGCCATTGACGCCGCTTCTTCCGAGTTCTATGAAAACGGCAAATATGAAATGAAGGGCGAAGGCAAGTCCTATACCAGCGCTCAAATGGTTGACTTCTACAAAGACCTTTGCGCCAAATTCCCGATTTTCTCCATTGAAGACGGTATGGCCGAAGACGACTGGGAAGGCTGGGCTATGCTGACCAAAGCCATCGGCGACAAAGTTCAGCTGGTCGGCGACGACTTGTTTGTTACCAACCCGAAACGTCTGGCCATGGGCATTGAAAAAGGCGTTGCCAACTCTATTCTGGTTAAGGTTAACCAGATCGGCTCGCTGACCGAAACCATGAAGGCCGTCGACCTGGCTCAGCGCAACAAATATACCGCCGTGTTGTCGCACCGCTCCGGCGAAACCGAAGACACGACCATCGCCGATATTGCCGTTGCCACCAACTGCGGCCAGATTAAAACCGGTTCGATGTCCCGTACCGACCGTATGGCAAAATACAACCAGCTCATCCGCATTGAGGAAGAACTGGGCGATATGGCTGTCTATGCCGGTAAATCTATTTTGAAAAACAAATAAGATTTATTAAAACCAGAAGAAAAGCCCCGCAATTGCGGGGCTTTTTTCATATCAGGGTAATTTTGACAGCCTTGCCGTAGGCTTTGGCCAACTGGTGCAGATGTCCGAGGTCGACTGGTTTGATGCCGACTTCCAGCAGGTCGATAATATTGGCCGGAATGCCTGACAGCTTTTCAACCTGTGCCAGCGACAGGTGCGCGCTGATTCGGGTATCGCGCAGCTGGCGGGCAATGCCGTTCCTGATTTTGACGATTTCGTGATTTTTGGTTGCCATAATGTTCAACTCCTTCATGTTTTGTTATAAACAAAACCGCCCTTTCGTTTGGAAAAGGCGGAGGAGTTGGAAACTGTGAAAACGCAGTATGCTTATTCGTCCGCAAAAGCGGCTTATCTCGCATCATCCTCCCTTGCAGGAGGTTATAATGTTTTCAAGGAGTTTCCACACTCCGCCGCCGGTCTAACCGTTTCCGTCGGCAGGAATGATTATAAAGGCTAAAAGCTATTTTGCAACGCCTTTTTTGCAGATGTCATTCCCCGGCTTTCTTCCCTCTTGTCATTTCCGGGTATTCTCCCTTTAAGTCATCCCCGGGCAAGCATTGCGCGACCCGGGGATTTCTTGGATTGCCGGGTCAAGCCCGGCAATGACAGAAAGAGAGAGACAATGACAGAAAGAGAGAGACAATGACAGAAAGAGAGAGACAATGACAGAAAGAGAGAGACAATGACAGAAAAAGGGAAAGGCAATGACGGAGAGGAAAATGAGTTCTGCGATGACAGAAAGAGGGAGAGACAATGACAGAGGAGAAACAAGACCGCGGACGACAACAAACGAATGAACGGTGTATCGTTCAGCGGTCAAGGACAGTTGCAGACATGCGGGCAGACTGCGGCGCCATTTTTCTTTTTTCCCGGGCGGCCAAAATCATCAGCGGCGACTTCAGGAGTTTTATCGGAACATCGCGCTGAATTTTTCTGAGCATCAGGCGCGCCTTGGTTTCCAGCTCCCGGCTGTCATGTTCGGCCGGCGTATACTGAATATAGGTCGGCGACGTATTGAGCGCATTTATCCAATCCTTTTCGCGCACCGGTTCGGCAAACAGAACCGGATCAAATACCAGTCTTTCGCGTTTGGCGCTGTTTTGATAGACCGGCAGGTCCAGACACATGGCAACATGGTGTTCGCGCCACATCAGATAATCGACTCCGGCGGCATTGTCTCCGGGGATACGGGCGACAATCATCGACGGCAGTTTTTCCCTGGCCGAAACGCTGCGCAACGCTGCCGGCGCATTCTGTTTCATTTCGCGGAACAAATCCTCGCTTATTTCCGACTTACAGCACCATATGTTCAGCGGTTCGACGCCGAAATCGCGGCGGACGCGCGCAGACAGCAAATGAGCAAAAGCGCTGCAAGCCTCGTTACGGTACTGATATTCGCCGTCCGGAAACAATTCCCGCTTCAGTTTCTGGAACAGGGCATTGTAGTTTTCCGTTTTTTGGTAATCAAGTTTAAGAGTTTCGGGCATCGTCGCGTCCTTTGCTGAAATTTTCGGAAAAGCGCGCATTGCGGCGAAGTTTCATCGCTTCCATAAACAATGCCGAATTACGCGGCTGAAAATGTGTTGAATTGCAGTCGACCCGGCTGACAAACATTTTGGCATGACGGCTCAAATCCATGGCCGGATCCTTGTCCAGCCAATAGCCGCTGCCACCGTAGACCGAAGTATCTTTTCCGGCTTCTGCGTCGAACCGACAGCCGGAAACGCTGAAATATGCCGCGCCGCCGGCGCTCAAAACCTTCTTCCAGTCTTTTTCGAGCACGGGCGCATTGAAAATTATCGGATCGAAGACCAGACGCTCGGTCTTTTTGCTGTCTTTATAAACCGGCAGGTCGAGCGCCAGCGCGACATGGTAGCCTTCCCATTCGCGTTTGCCTGTACCCAGCCCGTTGTCGGTTGCAAACTGCGCCTCAAGCCTTTTGCCGGCCTGCGGCAGGCTCCAGACTTTAAGCGGCATCATTCCCCCTGCTTTTGCCTTTTCGGCCAGCAGATGCGCAAAGGCAAAACAGCAGCCGTTGCGATAGGCATATTCCTCGCGCGGAAAAAGTTCCTGTTTCCATTGGTTAAACTGCCGGGCATAGCCGATAATTTTTTCATAATCGAGTTCGCTCATCATTCCCGCTCCAAAGCAGCAACCACCGCACGGTCATAACGTGAAGCGCCGCGGTTTTCCTGCCGTTTGCGCAGGACTTTCAGACGGTCGGCGACATATTTGTTTTCGTCTTCGCGAACCGGACGGCTCAGTTCTTCAATCCAGGCAACGGCTGCGTCACGGCCGCGGTTAAGCACCTCGCCGCTCAGCGAATTAACAACTTTCAACGGATATCCCCGCCGTTCGACTTCGCGGACAATGTTGCCGGCCTCACGTACAGTTTCCGGCGCCAGACGCATTTTGGCATAAGGATGCGGAACATGCAGCCCGTTTTGCGGACGTTTGCCGGCCAGCGCTTCGTCAAACTCTTCCCTGCCGCGTTCGTAACGGGTGGCAATGTTCAGCTCCAACAGTCGCCGGGGCATGACCGGAACAACAAAATCCACCGCATAGCCCTGCTCTTTGGCATCTTCGGCAATGTCTATCATCTCTTCCGAGGGCAGGCCGTCGACAATCACATTATATCTCTGATTCCGGCAGAAATCCAAAGCCACCCAGAAAGCCTCCTCGGCAAACTTCTCAACCAGACTTTCCCTTTCGCCGTCTTGATTGGTTATCTGCGCGGCATCGTAGCAATCCGGCTCTTTGGAGTTAAGCCGTACCGGCGCCAGCTGATTGAGCTTGAACAAATTAGGATGGTAAGCCAGCATGTCGTCCTTGCCGAGGCGGACAAAGTTTTCGCCGGAAGCCATAGCTTGCGAGGTTTTTCCGGAACCAGGAAACCCCATGATTATGCGCATTTGCGGCCGGCCTTCCGTTTTGGCATTGGGTTTGGCGGCCATGATGTCCTTGAGTATGCGCGTGAAAATCTTTGTCTTTCTGGCTTCGGACAAATAAGAGAGACGGAAAATTTCTTTTTCTTGCTCGTTCATTACGAATCGCCTGCGGTAATTAAATATAAGAATATGTTAGCCCAATTTTAGACAAAAAGAAAGAGCTATTTGGCCAATGTTTAAAGTTCGCGGATGTCGGGCATTTTATACGGCGTATCCAGAGAGGAGACTATGGCTTTTTCGTAACGGGAAGATGGTGCCGAAGTCAAACGCTTTTCCAAATTTCGCTGCCGCACTTTCAGGCTGACCCGCTCCTGAGGCGTTAAGTCACGTCCGAATTCGGCAAAATAGGCTTCGTCGGCTTTACGGGCGTCGCCGCTGCGGTACAGCGTCTGTCCGGACAGGGCATTATGCACGGTCAAAGCCAGTCCCTGCGCTTCGACGTTTTTCAAATCCCGGCGGAAAGCTACCAGTTCGGCCGCCGATTTGCGCAGTTCGGCCATCGGGTGCTGCACCTGCCGGTTTTTATCCAGCACAACCTTGCCCAGCGCCGCACGGTTAATCAGGTCGCGGCGGTCAAGGTAACGCTCGACGACGTTGCAGTCCAAAATCCGTTTCGGCGCAACCAGAACGGTAACATCGGCCTGATAGCCCTGCGCTTGGGTTTCCTTAACGAAGTCTATCATCTCTTCATTCAGCAGACCATCGATAATGATGCCGTAGCCGTCTTTTTTCAGGCGGTCGGTCACTTCAAAAAAAGCTTCTTCGACAAAGTCGTACAGATACATGTTGTCCGAATAGCAGGAACCGTGGCGGTCGTTAAGCCGAACCGGCTGCATTTGATGAAGTTCGTACATATGGGGATGATACTGATAAAAATCGTCGACGCTGACGTTGACCAGCGAATCGTCTTCCGCCATCATCCGGCGCGCGACCGAAGACTTTCCCGAGCCGGGCAGACCGGTCAGCAGTTTCAGGCGGCGGGCGGCAGGATTTTTTGTTTTGCCTGCGGTCAAATCCTTATATATCCGGTCGAATATCCGTTCTTTTTCTTCTTCGTCCAGTTTGGTCAGTTCGATAATCTTCTTATAATCAACATTGCTCATATTTACGAATCGCCGCAGTTGTTAAAATCATGAAATTATCATAAAACAATTTTAGACAAAAAGAAAGTTTTTTCAGCGGGAGGAAAACTTATATTCCGGCGCGGCAAAAGGACGCAGGCAGCAGTCAAGCGCATTGCGAAGCTGTCGGCGTTCGACAGGGTCGGCTACTTTTTCGACCCGGGGCAGCAAAAGCTCTCGCCGATGGCGGAGTTCGGCTGTTTCGAAGGCGGTCAGCGGACGTGAAAATTCCTTCAGAAACCCGGCAGACGCTCTGTTTCCGCCAAGGTTCCTTCCGTCGGCCGGATTGACAATCTGCAGCTCAAAGCCGAGTTTTTGCAGACTGTCAACATAAGAGGCGTAGTATTCGACCATTTTTTTCGAACGTTCCAAGGCAAAGGAAAAATGGCGGTCGCCTCCGGTTCGGACGGCAATAAAACGCGTCAGCATATTCATGTCCATTATTCGTTTGGGCACGGCCGCGACAACTATCCGCGTGCGGTAACCCGACTTCTCAAGATATTTGTACATCTGCGGCAGCATTTGTCCGCCCAAGCCGTCAACGGCGACGGAATAAGGCATTTCTTTCAGACGTTCTATCGCATAACCCATGACATCACCGCCAAACTCCATAAAGGCACGATCGGAAAAAGGGTCGTCATGGCGGTTAAAGCGCGGCGGCCGAACGATATCGGCAAAATGCGGACTGCGCTGAAAAATCTCGTCAATCGACAGGACTGCCAGAGAAACGTCTTTCCGTCCCAACCCCTCAATCAGACGGGATTTTCCGGAACCCGGCATGCCATAGCTGAAAACCGCACGGCGTTCTGCCGCCGGCATTTTTCCGGACGTTTTTTCGGCAACGATTTCCCCCGCCAGGCGGTCGGCTTCTTCCGGTCCCCAATCGTACCAATAAGGCATTGCGCCGTTTTCGAACATATTTTCTTCCTTCAAACCAAGATTTATATACTATACCACATTTTAGACAAAAATAAAGAAAATTTTTCTTGCCAAAGGCAGCTATTTTTGATAATAACCTTTTCGTTAAAACGTATTTATTTTAAACTTGTTATATTTATGGAAAGATATGTATTTTTATTTAAGAGACAGCAGTATGAATATCTGACAAAGTCTGTCGCCCTGGCCTCAGGCGCATTGCTGTTGACTTCCGTCGCAACCGCCGTCGGCCTCCTGTTCGCCAAAGACGCAATCGAGGCTTCGGTTTTCAGCGGAACATTTGCCTGGCTTTTGTTTTTTGTTCCGGCACTGACTGTTCGTTACCGTCATTTCATCTGCGGCAGAATTCCGTTTCGGCTTTTTTTGCCGTTGACGGCGCTGACGGTTTCGCTGCCGATGGTCTGGATTGTCGCCAAGGCCGGGCTGCCCCTGACGCTGCTGGCTCTTGCCTCTGCCGCCGCGTTGTTTTTTTATACGCTCCGGCGCGGCATGCAGGTCAACCGAACGCGCAGCATTATCAGTCTGTTTTATCTGATGTTCGTCTGCGTCGGCGTGTGCTCGCTGCTTGAAGCGACGGCGGACATATTCAGCGGCGGCGGACCGTCGATGTATGCAACCTTTGTCGTGGCGGCCGTTATTTTCGGCAAAATCAACGTTCACGACGTGTTTCGGTTCCGAACAAGGCTTCCGGAAGGAACCGCTCTGGAAGAAAAGGAAATTGACAAAGTCGTCGAAGAAACGGCCTTAAGCCTGTATTTAAACTTTATCGGCATGATTTTTGTCGCCGATTTTATGAAATTCGTTGTCAAACTGCTGGCTGAAACTCCCAAAAAACGCGTTTCCTAATCGGAAACGCGTTTTTTTTTGTTTGTCAGGCGGCCTAAAAACCGGAAATGCGTTCCAGCGCGGCTTCGATTTTAGCCTTGTTTTCCAAGGCTTCGGCCTGGCGGCGCTTTTCCTCTTCAACCACCGCGGCAGGCGCCCGTTCAACAAAACTGGCGTTGCTCAGCTTGCGGGCATAGCCTTCAAGGTTTTTGTTCAGGCCTTCCAGTTCTTTTTTGAGACGCTCCTTTTCAGCAGCAAAATCAATGACCCCCTTCAGCGGCAAAAGAATGACCGCCTCGCGGAAAACGCTCTGAACCATGTCTTTGCTGATTTCGGCACCGTCGGCAAAACATTCCAGCTTTTCCAGACGCGCCAGCGAACAGATAATCTGGTTGAATGTTTGCAGATGCGCGCAAGAGGCATTGTTTCCGTCTTTCAGATAGACCGTCAGTTTGGCGCCGGCAGGCAGATTCATCTCGGCCCGCAGCGAACGAACTGCCGTAACGAAGTCAATGACCCAGTCGATGTCGTTCAGTGCCGCGGCATCAATTGCTTCCGCCTGCGGCCAGGGATAATTTATCAGTTTGATCTCGCTCTTAACCAGATTATTCCACAGTTCGGTGGTAATAAACGGCATAAACGGATGCAGAATAATCAAAATCCGTTTCAGAACCCAGGCAAAAGAAGCGCGGGTTTCGGCTTTTTCTTCCTGATTTTCGCCATAGAGAATCGGCTTAATCATCTCGATATACCAATCGCAGAATGAACCCCAGACAAACTGATAGACCGCATTGGCCGCGTCTGAAAAACGGAAAGCGTTAAGATTGTCGGTAACCTCTTCTGAGGCCTGTTTGGCTTTGGCGATAATCCATTTGTTGACGGCGCTTTTGACTTTGCTTTCATCAAAATCCGCAGGAAGAACCGCTTCGTTCATCTCGCCGAAACGGGCGGCATTCCAGAGCTTGGTGGCAAAATTGCGGTAACCGGCAATACGGTTTTCGCTCATGTTAATATCGCGCCCCTGCGTTTCCATCGCCGCCATAAAGAAGCGCAGCGCGTCAGCACCGTATTTTTCGATGGTTTCCATCGGATCGACGGTGTTTCCCTTGGATTTGGACATCTTCCGGCCCTGCTCGTCGCGCACCAGACCGTGGATATAGCATTTGCGGAACGGAACTTTTTTCATCATGTACATGCTCATCATCATCATTCTGGCAACCCAGAAGAAAATGATATCAAAGCCGGTTACCAGAACCGAAGTCGGATAGAAAGTATCCAAATATTTGGTTTTGTCCGGCCAGCCCAGCGTCGAGAAAGCCCACAGGCCGGACGAGAACCAGGTATCAAGGACATCGGTTTCACGCGTCAGCTCAACATGTCTGCCATAATGTCTGTCGGCGGCAGCCTGCGCTTCTTCGACATTTTCTTCGCAGAAAATTTCGCCGTCCGGACCGTACCAAATCGGCATCTGGTGCCCCCACCAAAGCTGGCGTGAAATGCACCAGGGCTGAATATTCCGCATCCATTCAAAATAAGTTTTCTCATAAGATTTCGGCACAAATTCCATATCGCCGTTCTCTACAGCCTCTATGGCTTTGACGGCCAGCTTCGGCGCATCGACAAACCACTGGTCGGTAAGCATCGGTTCAATAACGACGTTTGAACGGTCGCCGTAAGGAATAACCATCGGGTGATCTTCAATTTTTTCCATCAGGCCAAGTTCTTCCAGCTTTTCAATCGTCTTTTGACGCGCGGTCTGGGTATCCATGCCCGGGAACGGCGTATTTTCGTTGAGGGTGGCGTCCGGATTCAAAATGTTTATCAGCGGCAGGTTGTGGCGTTTGCCGACCTCAAAGTCGTTGAAGTCATGCGCCGGCGTAATTTTAACCGCGCCGGTACCTTTTTCGGGATCGGCATGCTCGTCGCCGACAATCGGAATCGGACGGTTGACAATCGGCAGAATCGCATTTTTGCCGATTAAGTGCTTCAGCTTCTCATTTTCTTTGGAAACGGCAACCGCCGTATCGCCGAACATGGTTTCCGGACGGGTGGTCGCAATATGGATAAACTGTCCCTCTTCGCCTTCAATCGGATATTTGTAATAATACATTTTGCCGACGGTTTCCTTCTGGACAACCTCCAGGTCGGAAACGGCGGTCATAAACTTGGAATCCCAGTTAACCAGTTTCTTGGCCTTGTAAATCAATCCGTCCTTATACAGGTTTACGAAAATTTTGCGGACGGCGCGGCTCAAACCCTCATCCATGGTAAAACGCTCGCGGCTCCAGTCGCAGGAAGCCCCCAGGCGGCGCAACTGCCTGCAAATGGTGCCGCCGCTCTGTTCTTTCCATTTCCAGACGGTTTCAACAAATTTTTCGCGGCCAAGGTCATGGCGGGTAATGCCTTCTTTGGCCAGGTTGCGCTCAACAACCATCTGGGTTGCGATACCGGCGTGATCCATGCCGGGCTGCCAGAGAACCTTTTTGCCAAGCATACGGTTATAGCGAATCAGAATATCCTGCAGCGTGTCGTCCAGCGCGTGTCCCATATGCAAAACGCCGGTAACGTTCGGCGGCGGAATGACAACGGCAAAAGCCTCCTTGTTCTTGCTCATGTCGGGCTTGAAATCGCCGCTGTTTTCCCAGTCGGCATAAATCTTTTCTTCAAAGTCTTTCGGGTTGTAGTTTTTCTCTAACATTTTTATTCCTTCAGTGTCTTAATTTTTCGGAAACTCCCCGGAGCCTGCATTCGCCTGCTCCGAAAACCTCGCTTCCGTGCCGGTTCTTTCCGGCAAAATTTATAAAAACCGCAAAAAGCCCTCAAGGTTCGGCTTGGGGGCAATAAACATTTACAGGCCGGTCCGGGACTTTCCCTTAAGAACTGACCTTTGCCATCACTCGTTCAATTTCCTTTCTGACCGCCGCTTCGACAATTTCCGGCAGATGGGCGCTCAGCCATTCCCGGGTCTGACGGGTAATCTCCGCCGAGGCAGCCGCCGAGAAATCAAAATCCTGCGCCAGATTTTTTTCGACAATGCCGGTTACAACGTCGCGGACAATCGCTTCAATCGTCAGCGAACCGTCGCCGAGTTCTATTTCAGACATGGTCTGTGCGGTCAGCCGCTCCTTAAGATTTTCCCGTTCGGCGGGGTTTTCTTTCTGTTTTTGCTGCTCGGCAAACATCTTGGCAAAATTGCTGATGATACCGGCCGAGACGTCAATCGGATCTTCCGGCTGGCTTTTTTCCGCCGGCGCCGTTTCGGAAACCGTTTCTTCCGACGCAGGCTCAGGTTCTGGCGCCGGGACTTCGGCTGCCGGAGCAACCTCTTCGAAAGCGGCGTCAATAACTTCGGGTTCCTTAACCGCTTCAGCTACGGCATTGTCATAAACATTGTCGGTCGGTTCGACCAGTTCTTCTTCCTGAGCGGCAGCCGCAGGTTCATCGGCATTTGCATTGAGAATCGCGTTAAGCGTATCGTCATCAACCAGATTATCCAATGAAACATCATCGGCCGCGGGCGTAAAATTTTCCTGATGCGAAGCATCGTCCTCCGCCGAAAAAATGGGTTCGGCATCAATATCTACGGCCGGCTCGTCAAAATTCAAATCGGGAAGTTCGCTGTCCTCAACAATTTCAGTGTCTTCTGCCGCGGCAATTTCGGACAAGCTGACGGGCTCTTCGTCAACGGCCGCAGAATGCCCGGCTTCAATGTCGTCCAGAACCGGTTCGGCAGGCAGGCTGTCGAACTCGCGTTCAAAATCAAGGTCTAAAGGGTCGGCACCTTCCTCAGCCTTTGTCTCCGGCTGCGCTTCGACGGTCGAAATGTTCGGCTCGACAATCATTGAGGGCGAGAGGGTCAGAACGTCATCGACGGTTTCGGCAGGCGCCGGCCGGGAAACCTCGGAAGCGGGCTGCGGCGCTGCGGCCTGAGGAGCAGGCTCTTCTTTCTGGGCAGCCTTGTGCTGTTCGGCGTTGTCTTCCATCAAAATATCTTTGATGGAAGACAGAATGTCCTCCATCGACAACTCTTCTTTATCCTCTGTATCCTCTGCCATTTTTCAATTCCTAAATAATTTGCAACAAACTGTCTGTTAAGTTATCAAATTTCTTCCGATTAATCAACGGATAATGACAACCATTTATCCCTGGTTTCCTTATAGAACTTTTTGGGATTGTAAAGGTCTACATTCAGGCGCAGATCTTCGGCGGTCAGCTTGCCCATGGAGAGCAGCAGCTGCATGGCGGCAACATAATAGTCGCGGCGCGCCTTAACTTCGTTGACGTTTGAATTCAGCAGTTCCTGATACGCGTCCAAAACATCCAAAATGGTACGGTTGCCGAGCGCTTCTTCTTTCTGAACGCCGTCGAGGGCAATTTCGTTGGCCTTGACCTGATCCTTAATTGACTTAATCTGCGCCTTGTTAGATGTCATCAGTTCCCAGGCGCTGGTCACGTCGGAAACAGCCTGGCGTTCCGCTTCCAAAACCAGCTCCTGCGCCTGCCATTTCTGATATTTGCTCTGGCGGATTTTGGCGCGGGTTTCGCCGGCCGTATAAAGCGGAATGTTCATATTGACGCCCCACTGGACCTCGTCGACCTTGGTATCACGGTTATATGCGCCGTAAGCGGAACCGCTGCTGTCGCTTTTGCTGGTGGTTGCCGAACCGTCCAGGGTTACCGACGGCAGCAAGGCGCCGGTATTGGCGGCAACGTCATAAACTCTGGAATTCAGCAGCTCGCGGGCATAGCGGATGGAATAGTTGTTGGCCTTGGTATATTCCAAAGCTTCCTGAAAGCTGGCGGGGATAAAATCGCCGAGGTTTTCAGGTTCGGACAAATCTTTCGGCGCTTCGCCGATAACCCGGGTATAAACAGCCTTCGACGCCTGCAGGTTTCCCTCGGAAGCGATGCGGTCGGCCTTGGCCTGCGAATAGCGCGCCTGCGCCTGCGAAACGTCGGTACGGGTAACTTCGCCGACATTGAAACGCTCAACCGTTTCATCCAGACGTTTTTTCAAAAGCTTTTCGTTGTTTTTCTGGAGGTTGACAATCGCCTCGTCTCTGACTACATCCAAATAGGCTGTTGATGAATCGAGAAAAACGCCCTGCTCCGTATTATACAGATTGTTTTGTTCGGCGCGGACCATGCTGTCGGCAGACTTCACCGAATTGACGGTCGTAAAGCCGCTGAACACCGGCTGGCTGATTTTGGCGCCGGCCGAAAGCGTGGCGCCGCCGGTCTGTGACGGAACATTGTTGTTATGAACGTCAGAGTCAGAGTAGCCGCCGGTCAGATAAATGTTGGGGCGGAAGCCGGACTTGGCAATCGCGACGTTTTCGTCTACCGAACGCAGATACGCACGCTGCGCCTGAAGCGTCGGGTTGGTGTCGTAAGCCGTGCTCAATGCCTCAAAAATCGTTTCGGCCTTTGCACCGCCGGTCGTTAAAGCCGTGGCAAGCAACAAAGCCGACAGAAATGTTTTTTTCATCAAATTCACCTCTAAATTCAGACTTATTTATTCCGGAGTATATTACAAATTATTCTTATTTTGCAATGACAAATCTTAAAAAACTAATAACCGCAATGTATTTTAGTCAAAGGAATGTTATATATTATTAACCATATTTCAAACAATTTGTCGTAGGGTCGGGATAAAACGGTATGTTATAAAGGCTTAAAGCTCAACAAGGGGGAAAAACTTTGAGTAAGAAAGAATCTGCAATCATCAACGAAATTGACAAGGCCAGGCTCAAACTGTCAATTGAGCACTACATCAAATACTTTATCGGCAAACGCACCAGCGAAATCAACAAGGACGAGGCACTGAACGCCATTGCGCTGGCCGTGCGCGAATTTGCCATGGACAAGATGTATGAAACGATGGCGCGCTACAACAAGGTCAATTCCAAAAGAATTTATTATCTCTCAATCGAGTATCTCATCGGCCGCTCGCTGGAAAACAACCTGCACAACCTCGGCCTGTTTAACATTTTGAAAAGCATCAAAATCGACGGCATGCCGGACATCTCCCTGCAGGAAATTTTTGACGCCGAATATGACCCGGCGCTGGGCAACGGCGGACTTGGACGTCTGGCTGCCTGCTATCTGGACTCAATGGCGTCGCTCGGCATCCCGGGTTTCGGCTACGGCATCAACTATCAGTTCGGCCTGTTTAAGCAGAAATTTGAAAACGGCTATCAGATTGAGCAGGCCGACAGCTGGCTCGGCGAAGACTCTCCGTGGCAGTTTTCCCGGCCGGACCGCACGGTCGAAATTCCGATTTACGGCGAAGTCGAAAACTTCAAGACCGCAACCGGACAGGACAGCTTCATCTGGATGAACACCCAGAAGTTCTACGGCGTACCGTACGATTTTCCGATTGTCGGCTATGACGGCAAATCGGTTAACTATCTGCGGCTGTTCTCGGCTAAAACCGACGACGAGCTGGACATCAACATTTTCAACGAGGGCGGCTATATGGAAGCGGTTAAGGAAAAAATCCAGACCGAAACCATTTCCAAAGTGCTGTATCCGTCCGACGCGATTGAATCGGGCAAGGCGCTGCGCTTTGTTCAGCAGTATTTCTTTGTTTCCTGCGCCATTCAGGACATTATCCGCCGTTTCCTCGAAAAGAGCAACGACTTTGCCAAAATGCCGGATTACGTCGTCTGCCAGCTGAACGACACGCACCCGGCGCTGGCCATTCCCGAGATGATGCGCCTGCTGATGGACGTTCACGGTCAGGAATGGGATACTGCCTGGGAAATTACGACCAAGATTTTTGCCTACACCAACCATACGCTGCTGCCGGAGGCGCTTGAAACCTGGCCGTCGCGCATTGTCGGCAAGATTCTGCCGCGCCATTTGCAGATTATTTACGAAATCAACCGCCGCTTTATGGACTACGCCCGCGAAAAATTCGGCAACGATTCCGAAAAACTCGGCAAGGTTTCGATTGTCAGCGGCGAAGGCGACAACCAGATTATCCGCATGGCCAACCTGTCTATCGTCGGCTCCTTCTCGGTCAACGGCGTTGCCAAACTGCACTCCGAACTGATAAAGACGTCGCTGGTTCCCGAATTTTACGAACTGTGGCCGGAAAAATTTACCAACGTTACCAACGGTATAACGCCGCGCCGCTGGCTGCTGCATGCCAACACGGCGCTTTCCGACCTCATTTCGAGCAAAATCGGCGAGGATTGGATTACCAATCTGGATCTGCTGGAACAAATCGGCAATTTTGCGGACGACAAAAAATTCGTTCAGCAGTTTATTGACATTAAAAAACAGAATAAAGCCAGACTGGCGCAAAAGATATTCAAGGCTTCGGGGATTATGGTCAATCCGGACAGCATGTTTATCGTCCACGCCAAACGCATTCACGAGTACAAGCGCCAACTGATGACCATCTTACAGGTCATCGGCGATTATCTGGCCATCATCAAGGACAACGTTAAGCCGACCGTGGCCAAGACTTACATCTTTGCCGGAAAGGCGGCTCCGTCGTACAATTTCGCCAAGCTCATCATCAAGCTGATTAACAACGTGGCCGATGTCATCAATCACGATCCGCGCGTCAATGACATGATTAAGGTCGTGTTTATTCCCGACTACAAGGTTTCGCTGGCCGAAGTTCTGATCCCGGCTGCCGACGTAAGCATTCAGAGTTCAACGGCGGGGTTTGAGGCCTCAGGCACCGGCAATATGAAATTTGCCCTGAACGGCGCACTGACCGTCGGTACTTATGACGGCGCCAACATCGAAATCCGCGAAGCCGTCGGCGCCGACAACTTCTATTTGTTCGGTCTGCGCGAAGAGCAGATTCAGGAAATGCGCAAAAACAACGCATACAATCCGCGCGCCTGTTATGAGAACTCGGAATACCTGCGCCGCATTCTGAACGCCGTTAACTCCAACATGTTCTGCGAAAAGGACTATGTGCTGCTGTTCAAGGTTATTTACGAAGAACTGCTGAACCGCGACTACTACTTCTTGCTTGCCGATCTGGAGGCATTCAACAAAGCGCTTCATGATGCGGAAAAGGATTATACCAATCCGCAGAAATGGGCGAAAAAAGCCATTATCAACGTGGCTAAAATCGGCTATTTCTCCAGCGACCGCGCCGTTATGGAATATGCCAAAAACATCTGGCATATCAAACCCGTCGACTAAACCGCCGGCACATTATGAAAAACCCCTTCCGAAGAAGGGGTTTTTGCTTATTCATATCCATAATCATCATCGTCATAATCAAAGTCGCGATCCGGACCACGACCACCTCTGGGCTTTTTGCCTTTCATTCTGCCTTCGGCAATAAGACGTTCTTTATTGGTGCTGAAGTTATGGTCATAAGACCCCAGATCCGGCAGATAAATTTTCTTGACTCCGTTATCCTCCAGAAGTTTGGATACTGTACTGAAGTGCTTGCTGGCTTTTCCGACAACTTTCGAGAGAATTTTAGACTCGCTTTCTTCCCTGTCTTTCTTAGAATTGGCAATAAGTTCATTGTCAAATTCGTTGGCAAATTCTCTTTCCTTGCTCGGCAGTAAGGCTTCATAGAACGCATTCATTTCCGAAGGTTTCATGTCTCGAACCTTTTTGTTCATGTCCAAATTTATGCCTTTTTTAGCCAAGTTTTTGGCGAACAACTTTTGAATTTCCGCAGCATCTTTTTCCAGCTGTGGTTTTTTAGCTGTTTTTAATGCGTTATTCGGTTCCATCTCAAGTTTGTAATCAACTATACCACTCAACATGGTCGCAATACTTTTGTCATTGAAGTTACGATACAGGTTGAACGCATCCGAAACAGCATCGGCTGCCGCAGCAATTTTAACAGCACCGGAAGGTATGGGGTTGCCATATTCATCTTTAAGGTTACCCTTGTTATTTTCGTTTTTCTTAATAATTTCTTCTAAGGTAGTACGGATACCGCCGCCTTTTTCATACATATCGCGGAATGGCTGATACTCATATTCACCAAGCAAATTATTAATGACCGTTGCATTCTTATGTTCGGAAAAATCTTTGCCATCTTTGGCACAATCTTCCATGGCGCATTCCTGCATCCAATCGGCCAGTTTCTTTTTATAAGTTAAAAATTCAGCTCCGCTCAGTTTGCTTTCCGCTTCTTCAAGCATTTTCTTAACCTTGCTTTCGCTGAGGTTCTTAAACAACGGAACTAAGCCGTTGCTGGCGGCGGCAATACGGAAAGTTCCCTCGTCTTCTTCCGGCAAACCGTCAGGAAAATTAACATGGGTCATACCGCATTTTTTGAGCATACGCATAACGCCTTTGGCATAGCCATCGGTAATTTTCTTGCCGCCCGGCATGGCATAACGGATCTCCAGACGGTCGTTGCCTTTGTCATCCTTTTTGACGCGGGAATAAATTTTGAAAGCATATTTGACTTTCATATAACCGTCTTTGTCGATCTTACCGTCCAGTTCGTCGTTTTTGAAGTTGCCCTGATCATAGACAGCCCAGCAGTCCCAACCGCCTTTGAACTTATAACTTTTGAAACCGGTCCAATTTTTCTGTTTATTCATGCCGCCGACGCCAAAGACCCAGTCGTCAATATTGCTGACCAGTTTGCCGTAGTCCACGGTCTGAGCCGCCATAACGGTTTCGTTGCCGCCGAACTCATTGGCAAAGTCGCGCGCATCCTGATTGGTATAACCGGAAGCGGGAATCTCTTCGCGGCCGTCGTTTTCCGGCAGCGGCCGAATCGGCGCTTCTTCCGCTTCGGGCGTTTCCTGTTCATTAATACGAGCCGCATTTTCGGTTTCGCGATTGGCACCGTCTGCTTCGTTATATGCGGCGGCAAGCTTTTCGTCGATACCGTCGGGCAGTTCAATGCCGTGAATACCGCGGCGGTCCAGATAATCGATAATCTGGCGCATCATCTCCACGGTCATTTTGTCAATGTTATCCTGACTGAAATTTATCTTGCCGTCGCTGACGATAAAACCGGCCGGAAAGCGTGCATCAGCCATAATAACCGCCAGGCAGGGCTGCCCTTTTTTATCGGCGGCAATCATGGTTTGCGGGTCTTTCCTCGGATCATCGTGCGTAGCCGAACGCTGTTTGATATTATAAAGTTTGGCATACAAATCCGGATTGGCTTCCAGCAGTTTCTGCTGGTCATTCAGCATTTTTGCCGAAGCGGCCAGTTTGTTGTTTTCGGCATTGGTTTTGGTTTCGGCAACGCGGAGGTCATTGCTGATTTTGGCTTCGGAGCGCTCAACAGCATCCATGACCTTGTTGACATAGGCATTCTGGTTGGTATCAAGCAGTTCCTTATCCAATACATGCGCAAAGCGCGCCTTAATCAGATCGGCGCGGCGAGAATATTCGGGATCGCTCTGATCCGGATACTCGGCAGCCAGAGCCGACATCTCGCTGTCGTAGCGTTCCTTCATTTTGACATAGAAAGTCCGCGGATCTTTGCCGAGGTCGGATTTCTGCTCGTCAAGCTCTTTCTTTTCTTCTTCCTTGTCCTTTTTCAGGTTTTCGAGCGCCTGGCTGTTGCCGCGGGCGTTGTCACGCAGTTCCGTCATTTTGTTCGCGTAGAGTCTGCGGATTTCGTCGGCGGTCAAGTCGCCGCTGACGTTTTCAAACTCGCGGAATTTCAAATGCCTTAACGGTCTTCTCTCTTCTTCATCAGCCATAGCAACCTCAATTCATATTCAAACCATTATCAATATAGTAGCACATTTTTTCGAAAAATCAACTTTTTTGTCAATATTCCCGTTTTGCGCCGAACGGCATAATCCTTTATATCTTTGGGAAAATACCATAAAAAACTTAAAAATATATGAACCGGAAGTTTAAAGGAAATATGACAAAAAAGCATAAAAAAAAGCCCCTCCGGCGAGGGGCTTGTCCTTAGATTTTGCCGTGGCAGTGTTTATATTTTTTGCCGCTGCCGCAGGGACAAAGGTCATTGCGGGCAACTTTCCCCCAAGTGCGAGGATCTTTGGGGTCAAACTCGGCACGAGAATACTGGAAAGGTTCGTTCTTTTCGTCGCTTTCATAATTGTTCGGCGCACTCGGACGACCGACCAGACTTTCCGGCGTTTCGTGAATCTCCTGCATATTCTGCGCGCGGTTTTCCTGAATCATCAGCGCATCGAGGGCATCGGTCTGGATTACCGTGCGGCAGATGAGGAACGTAACCTTTTCACGCAGGTTATCAAGCATGACCGAAAACATATTGAACGCTTCCTTTTTATATTCGTTCAGCGGGTCTTTCTGACCGTAAGCGCGCAGGACAATCGTGTGGCGCATCAGGTCAAGAGAGGCTATATGTTCCTTCCAAAGCTGGTCCAAGACCTGCATGAGGACATTTTTTTCAACCATACGGACGATATTTTCGGGAACGTTGGCGTTCTTTTCGGCAATACGGTTCTCCACTTCGTCAAGGATTTTCTCCTGCATCTTGTCGGCGTCGATTTCCGGTTCGTTGGCCCAATTGGTAATCGGAAGCATAAAACCGGTAATGCGGTAGAGCTCCTGTTTGAGCTCCTCTTTCTGCCATTCGTTGGGCGCGGAGCCGTGCGGCAGGTAAGCCGAAACCGTATCCGCCAGATATTCCTGGCGCATTTCGCGGATGGTTTCCGAAACATCGTCGGCTGCCATCAGCTCCTTGCGCTGTTCATAAATGACCTTGCGCTGGTCGTTCATGACGTTGTCATATTTAAGCAGGTTTTTGCGAATGTCGAAGTTGCGTTCTTCCACTTTCTGCTGCGCTTTTTCCAACGCCTTGGAAATCCACGGGTGGATTAGGGCTTCGCCTTCCGGCAGCCCCAGGCGCTGCAGCATGACAGACATTCTTTCCGACCCGAAAATGCGCATCAGGTCGTCTTCCAGCGAAAGGAAAAACTTGGAACGGCCGGGATCGCCCTGACGGCCGGAACGGCCGCGCAGCTGATTGTCGATGCGGCGGCTTTCATGACGCTCGGTGCCGATGATGTACAAACCGCCGGCAGCGAGAACCTTTTCCTTGTCCTCTTTGATTTTTTCCCTGAGTTTGTTCTTTATCTCTTCAACCTGTTCCGGAGTTTCGTCGCCTTTCAAGACCTCTTTCAGCCTCATGTCGACGTTGCCGCCCAGCTGAATGTCGGTACCGCGGCCGGCCATATTGGTGGCAATGGTAACGGCTCCGGGAACGCCGGCCTGCGCAACAATCGCAGCCTCACGTTCATGATGACGGGCATTTAAAACCTCAAACGGCAGCTTGGTTCTGGCACGGAGCAGCTCGGCCACCAATTCGGACTTTTCAATTGACGTGGTACCGACCAGAACCGGCTGGCCTTTTTCATGCGCGGCCAAAATTTCGTCGATAATCGCTTTGTATTTTTCCTTTTCAGTGCGATAGATGACATCGTGCTCATCAACGCGCTGAACCGGGCGGTTGGTCGGAATTTCGACGCAGCTCAGCCCATAGATGTCGCCGAATTCGGCCTCTTCGGTCATGGCCGTGCCGGTCATGCCTGCCAGTTTGGGATAAAGACGGAAGTAGTTTTGGAACGTAATGGAAGCCAGCGTCTGATTTTCGGACTGAATGGTTACATGTTCCTTGGCCTCAATCGCCTGATGCAGACCGTCGGAGTAACGGCGGCCTTCCATCATACGGCCGGTAAATTCATCGATAATCATAACTTTGTCGTCTTTGACGATATAGTCGACATCCCTGATGTGCATTTTATGGGCGCGCAGAGCCTGATTGACGTGATGAACCAGCGAAACGTTGCCGATGTCGTACAGGCCGCCTTCCTTAATCAGCCCAACCTGCTTTAACAACTGTTCGACATGCTCCATGCCGGCTTCGGTCAGGGTTACGGTTTTCTGCTTTTCGTCCTTTTCGTAATCGGCTTCGGTCAGGTGCGGAATAATCTTGTCGACGCTGATGTATTTTTCGGAGGAATCCTCGGCGGCGCCGGAAATAATCAGCGGCGTGCGGGCTTCGTCAATCAGAATGGAGTCAACCTCGTCGACGATGGCATAGTTGAAATCGCGCTGCACCATTTCCTCGCGGGAAAACTTCATGTTGTCGCGCAGGTAGTCAAACCCCAGCTCATTGTTCGTACCGTAGATAATGTCGGCATTGTAGGCGGCACGGCGCTCGTCATCGTTCTTGCCATGGACAATGTAGTCGACGGTCAGGCCGAGAAAGCGGTAAACCTGCCCCATCCATTCGGCATCGCGTTTGGCCAGATAATCGTTGACGGTCACGATGTGCACGCCCTTGCCTTCAATCGCATTCAGATAGGCGGCCAGCGTCGCAACCAGCGTTTTTCCCTCGCCGGTCTTCATTTCGGCAATCATACCCTTGTGCAGCACAATACCGCCGATAAGCTGGACGTCATAATGGCGCTGTCCCAACGTTCTTTTGGCAGCCTCGCGGACGACGGCGAAAGCCTCGGGCAAAATATCGTCAAGCGTTTCGCCCTCTTTCAGGCGCCGGCGAAACTCGTCGGTTTTGCCTTTGAGTTCGTCATTGTTTAATTTTTCGATTTCGGGTTCCAGGGCGTTGATTTGCTGAACGATTTTGAACTGTCTTTTGACGAATCTGTCGTTGGCGCTGCCAAAAACAGTGCGGGCGAGTTTACCTAACATTACATTTTTACCTTATTATTATTCAAAGCTTCTCTACATTTAGTGTTTTAATCAAATAAAGTCAATACTTTGAACTTAAGTTATAAACTACCGGCAAAAAATACTTGGAATAATTTCCATATCTATTATATAACTATGGAAGTTGAAATTTTATTGGAGGTTTTTAGGATGCGAAACAAATATGTAGCCGCCGCAGCGCTCTCTCTGCTGATGATGAATCCGTTCAATGCCGGAGCTGCCGGCAAAAACGGCGTGGCCGCCGTCGTCAACGGCGAAAAAATTACCGTCGCCGAAATGAAACAGGGTTACGAAGACAACCGTCAGATTAAGGAAAAGGTTTCCTTTGACGACTTTTATGAGAAAGCGTTGGAAATCTATGTTAACGGCAAACTGCTGTATCAGGCCGCCGTCGCCGCCGACGTCCTCGAGACTCCGGAATACAAGCGCGCCGTCGATCAGGCCAAGGAAGAAATCGCCCGCAAGGTTTATCTGGAACAGAAGGTCGACAAGAAGGTAACCGACAAGGCCGTCAAAGACCTGTACAACAAATACAAGTCCGAGTTTAAGAGCCAGAAGGAAATTCACGCCAAACACATTCTGGTTGAAGACGAAGGCACCGCCAAGAAGGTTATTGCCGAACTGGGCAAAGGCAAAAAGTTTGACGATTTGGCCAAACAGTATTCCAAAGACAACGCCGTTGACCTCGGCTACTTCGTAAAAGACCAAATGGTTCCCGAATTCGGCAATGCCGCTTTTGCCATGAAAAAAGGCCAGACGTCCAAGTCGCCGGTAAAAACCAAATTCGGCTATCATGTCATCGAGGTTCTGGACATCAGAGATTCCAAGCCGTTACCGCTGAAGCAGGTTGAACCCGAACTGAAAGCGATGCTGACTCAGCAGGCTATTGCCGAAGTCTTTACGTCCCTGAACAAAGGCGCCAAGATTGAAAGATTCGACTTGGACGGCAAACCGATTACCGATCCGGTTGTTCAGCTTCAGTAAATTATTTTATCACTTTCCCAGCCCTCTCAAATGAGAGGGCTTTTTTATAGCCAAAAAAATTTTATGTAGCTCCATTATTGGTAGACAGAAAAATTTGTACTTTCATTAATAGTTGACTCTTTCCACAAATTAGCGTATCCTCATACTTGATAGGTGTGGATTGTCTGATGCTGCGGCGCGTTTATG
>OCQA01000166.1_pt1 | contig 83093 bp, 74 predicted proteins | sample 1538571 | NCBI WGS metagenome assembly OCQA01 (sample SAMN04571708, study PRJEB22368) | human gut metagenome | biome: human gut; material: stool | host: Homo sapiens | place: Luxembourg | collected 2012-09-28 | reverse complement strand
GGAAAGTCTTTTTCCTTCATCAGCTCGTATGCCGAGGACATGGCTATCCCCAGCACATTCGCAACCGTTTCCGCATTGAGAAACAGCGGCAACTCATCGTAGGTCTTGTAGTTTGATTCTTTCATATAACACCTCCGTTATTTTTTGCAAAAAGAAAAAGTGAGCATCGGAAGAAAACAGAGCGTAGCTCTGCCTGATTCTGATGCTCACCCTTGGCTCCCGTTTTCACCGACGGGAGGATGGCTCACTTTCGATTAAAATGTTGCGCTTGTAACGGGAATGGCGACATATCCCCGCGCCACCTTCGGCTTTTCAATCACCGCAAGCATGGTTTTGCACTTGCCGCAAAGCATCGCCTTGCCGTGATAGCTTTCGTCCGCCGCACGGACTGTCACAGTCAGCTTGTCGCGCAAAACCGTCCGTCCGCAGTTCGGACAGCGGGCTATGGGAATTTTGTTTTTCATAAATGCCTCCTTTGCGCATCAGACGATATCTTTGATAACCTTCAGCGCCACGCCCGCCATTCGGAGCGGTCGGCGGCGTAAAAAATGCTATCATCCTTCAACATATTTTATCTCTTTTATATCGCCCCAAAGCTTATCTGCCGCCTGTTCTATATAGCTCTTTTCGGTTTGCGTCAGGCTGCGGAAGCACTTGATTTCGAGCTTCCCGTTTTTGTTTTTCCATATCCCCGCCACATCACCGTCGATGAGTAGGGGCGGCATAACTATACCCGCAAGATTGAACACACCGCGAAGATATTCGGGCTTAAGATAAATACTCTCTTTTTTCTGATATCCGAGCATAAGCTGGTCAAATCCTGCAAGGAAAATGCAATGCGGAATGTCCCCATCGTATGTTTTCCCGTTCGGTATGTAATAATATGTCCTGCCGTCGAAGTCAAATGACTCGACAGGCAAGTCCCGAAGCCAATTCTTGACCTCTGCCTGTTTTGCGCCCGTATAATACATAGCGTCGTGTATCGTAGCGGGAGCGATATTCGTAAAATACCGCCGCGCTATCTCAAATTTTGCTTCTTCCTCGGGAATCGGAGAAAACTCGGGCGAGGCGATATACTGCTTTTTCTCCTGCACGGTGTAGTTCATAAAGCCGCGCACGCAAAGCTCGCGTATACCGCCGCCCCATGACTCGAACATACAATCCTCTTCGATTTTTGTCATCCCGTTTGCACGGCAAAGCTCCTTCAGCTCGTCGCGCGTGTATGCCCTCTCCGAAACTGCCGCGAGAATGATATCCGCAAGATATTTCTGTCGTTCGGGCGTCAACGCCCAGCACGGGCGCTGATTTTTCATATAGGAATATCCCTGCCATTCGTTTTTGCGATAATCCGCGCCGTTGTTGCACCGGATAAACAGCGGCAGATCGCTTTCGGCAAACACGTGAACCGTGCCGCGCACAGACCAGTTTTTCACAAGCCCCTCGGCGACGGTCTGCTCGTCATAGTCGATTGTACGGATTTTCAGTGAGTGCAAAGCGTTCGTCATAAACTGCGCCTGCACTCCGCAAAGGTCGCGCATCACTGTCAGCTTGTCCGCAGGCGCGAGCAGATATTGATTTGTCATTTGACGGATTTTCAGTTCTTCAAGGGTCATATTTTCTCCTTTCGGTTATTCAAAACTCAATATGATACAGGAGCTTGCTGTGATATTCTTTTTCGGCTTGAAAATTCAAAGATATACTGCATTCTCCCGTTGAATCAATTATTTTGAGTCTTTTGTGTTCCTTCGCTTCACCTTATGATGGTATCTCTTTCAAAACATAGAGGTTCTCACCATCGGTTATCAAGGAATTTTCTTTACGGCACATGGAATCAATAGAATGTAGATTTTCAATGAAACTACTTACTCTACTGTCAGCAAAATCGGATATCAGTTCAAGTTTATCAGATACAGCGTTATTCTTCTTATCGCCAATATTCTTTCCGGTTTCAATAAGAGTCTCATCCAACGTTCCGTCTTTTACCTTTGGTATTGCACCAATCGCTTTTCCTGCCCCTGTTACAATAGCACTTACACCATCAAGAATTTTTGCTTCCACTGCAGACAACTGATACTTTTCAAGTTGAGAGCGACATTCGGTATAAAGAGCATCGTACCTTTTGGATATTTCGAGCATTTTATCGGAAGCCCGAGACAAACTGATCTCCGAAAAATCTTTTCTCAACATGATATCGAGGAAACTGCAATATCCGTATAAATAACACGCAAGTTGATATTCCGCAAACTCGTGAATAACCGCATTTATAAGACCATCTGCATCTTTTCCTATGTGAAGCCATTTTTTCTTTTGTAATGCCGAAGAAACCTTTTCATGATAAAATTCGATATCCTGTAAAGCATTCACCTGTATTTGCTGAACGATCTGATTTCGGCTATTACAAAAAGTTTCATCTTCACAATATACTTTATAATCATCGGCAATCTCCGCAAGCTTACGCAGATTTCCTCTTTGACGCGCCTGCTTTTCAAGTTCCAAGAAGCGCAAAACATTTTCTACGCTCTCCTGTATTTTATCGAGTTTTTGCTCAGCTGCCATGACCGCAACAGCGACTACCATTAAAGTAGGGTTGAGCGGCATGGTAATTTTTGAGGTTTCGGTAACAGGCAATCCATTGATTGCTTTAAATCGCATCCGCCCCGCTATCACCTGTTTGCCCTGTTCATTCACTTGCATAATGTTACCGACTGTACCGTACTGATTTTCTCGAAGAAATCCGAGGACTCCCTTCGGATTGACGCCAACAAACAGGGTTTCTTTCGTCGCAATTTGCTGAGTTCTCGTAGTCACAATTTGTCGTGCGCTTTCCGGCAAGAATGCAAATGCGGTTCCAAGTGCACCGATTCCGGCAAGAGGAATCTTTCGATAATCTTCCAACTGCACTTCCGGTATTCTCACGATAGGAAACAAATCGCTCTCCGCCACATGAAGTGTAGTTGTGTCAGATTGTACAGGTTTATTGTCATTTTCTTTTTTTTGTTAATGCTCTCCAAGCTTCTTTTAATCCCATTTTCAAATCCTCCCAAATAATATTCACTATATGTCTTGTAAATTTCGCGAAAAAATTATAGATTCATAGCAGTCCGATCGGCTGTCGCAGTAAATGCACCCGTGCGTGCACCCGCGATAAAGGTTCATGCCGTTTTTCGCGGACAGGATGGTTTTCGCTTCTATGTTGTGCATAAACCGTTATGGGATCATCTGCTTCAAGCCACTGATAAACGGAGGCAATGCGCTTTGGTCGGCTTCAAAAGCGAAAGTCAGGGACTGCTCCATTCCGTCATCAAAAATTAAACCCTCTACTTTTACATGACCTGCTTTATCCATAGACAACGTAACATTGCTGCCATAACATATTTCAGACAACACAACACGGTCGCGCTGAAAAGCATAGAGTTCACAAAGCTGATCGACGAAAATGCGAAAGTCCTTTATGTCATATTCGCACGATGCATAGCCCTGAAATGCTCCGGAGATTACTTTTATTCCAAATGTAGTGTTGTACGGATTTCCTGCATCGGCATCATCCTTGTAGAAATTAAAATCTTCTATCGCCACAAGGCTTTCTCCGTACCTCAGCTTTGCCGGCGGGTATTTTGACTGTTTCATAAATTCCTCCTTGTGTATTTCAGACGATATCCTTGATGACTTTCAGCGCCACGCCCTGAATCGTCAGCTCTTTCGGATGGATGACGCGCTGATTTTCGGTGCCATAAATTCGGCAACCGATCGTATTGCGGACTATATCAAGACCCCGTTGCAATGCTCCGCTTCGTGCTGAATGATCTGTGCCGTCCAGCCGGTATAGGTTTTCAACCTTGTCTGCATCTCGGCAGTCTGATACTGCACCTTGATGGTTTTATACCGCTTGCACTTGCGGGGAGCTCCGAGAAGCGACAGACAGCCCTCTTCGGTATAATACGCGCCATCCTTTTTGATGATCTCGGGATTGAGCATCACGGTGTATACCGGCGCCCGTCCGCTCTCGTCAAGGATGCGCTTTTTCACGCCGATCATATTTGCCGCCATACCGGACGCAGACCTCCTTGTTCGCCATCAACGTGTCGAGCAGGTCTTGGGCGATGGGTAGATCATCTTTCGTCGCGATCTCCGACTTCCAGGCAAGGAATATCGGATCGTGCATCAGTTCTCTCACCATTATTTCAACCTTCCTCCGTCAGCTTCAGCTGTTTCAGATATATCAATTCTTCCGCTTCCTGTTCGGGCGGAAGGAATCCGCCGACTTTATGATATCCGAGCTTTTCATAAAACTGCCATGCGGATTCATCGGCTTGCGTACTCGTCATCACATACTTATACCCGCGTTTTTTCATCTCGGTTTCCCAATCATGCATCATTTGTGTGCCAAAGCCTTGGCGACGATACGCGTCATCAATGTACAGAAGGTCGAGAAACGGGATCGTCCGCCAGAAAAGGCTGTAACGCAGCACGCCGACCACAGGAGCCTTCAGTCTGTGATCCTGCCCTCCGTTTTTGGTGGGATCGTCCTTGAGAACATACACCTGCCCGCTGCGAATGCACTCGCCGAGGCGTGACGGCGGTATGTGGTAATCCAGTTTTGCAATTTTCGGTTCGTCTTTGCTTTGCGCAATTTCTATAATCATTTGTAGACCTCAATGATTTTCTTCAATATCTCCTCATCCGCAGGGCAGAAGGCATAGTTCGGAATTTCGCTCGGCGTAATCCACCGGATGTCGTTATGCTCCAGCTTCTGCGGAACGCCATCGGCAATAGCGGCGTTGAACAGCGTCAGATGCACGGTGATGTCGGAATATTCGTGGATAACATCCATAAATACATTGCCGACGGACAACGTGACGGCAAGTTCTTCACGGCATTCCCGAATGAGTGCCTGTTCTTTGGTTTCGCCGGGTTCTACTTTACCGCCGACGAACTCCCAAAGAAGTCCTCTTGCTTTGTGCGCCGGGCGCTGACAGATCATAAACTTTTCGCCCTCCCAAATGAGAGCCGCTACTACTTCGGTCACAAAAATCGCCTCATTTCATTGCTTGTCCTGTTTCGGAATGGCGTCAAGAAGCGCTGTGCAGCCCTCATAAATATCCAGATACGCCACATCAAAGCGCTCGGAATACCACGGATCGGCGACATCACCGCCGCGGGTGGTGAAATCCATCAGCTTATGCACCTTTCCCGCAGGATCGCCGCCGAAAATACGGAGCATATTGCGGATGTTGGCGCTGTCCATGCCGATGAACAGATCGTATTTGTCATAGTCGCTCTTTTTCAACTTCACCGCGCGCTTGCCGCCACAAGACAGCCCATGTCTTTCAAGTTCGGCTTTCGCCGGAGGATAGACCGGATTGCCAATGCCGTTACAAATCTCTTCCGTGCTTGTGGCGGAAGAAGCGACTAAAAAGTGATCTGCGATGCCTTGCTTTTTCGCAAGGTCCTTGAAGATAAACTCCGCCATCGGGCTGCGGCAGATGTTGCCGTGGCAGACGAACATTATATTGATCTTATATCTATTCAATGCCCCAACTCCCGAAATATTGATATGCTCCGTTACAGTACTCCGGCAGGCATATGCTATCTTCCCCAAAGACACTGCGCGTACCGTATGGCATGCAAATTACTGTTTATGTCTTTTCTCGTGAGGGCAAAAATGATGGGCGTTTGGCGTATATTTCGACAAATTGTAATTGTCATACATCTATCATTTGATCGGTGGTTTGAACAATTTTTTGTAGCTTGCAGCCATTTTTCACCTCATAAACAGACATATTTACACCTATCAATTATACATTGTTTCACGACGGATTGCAAGCGGAAAAACCGAATAAATTCAAGGATCGCCGAGCTTTTTTCGCGGCGATGCGTCGAATTTTTTCGGTTATTTGCTCCGGAGTTGGCGGGGCATTCAATATCGCGGTCGGGCACGCGCCGTGTCTTTGATAGGCGGCATCGCTCCGGCGCATCGGCATTTTCCCGGCATACAATTGCCCCCTTGATACGATCGTTTCATTTCATCGTATCAAGGGGGCTTCTTTATTGTTCGTTTTTTACGGGGCGGTCCATGCTCATCTGCGGGTATCCCTCGCGGCGGAGTTGTCGTCGGTCACGTCGTCCGCCGAGTCGTCGTCCCATGTGTCACTTACCGGATCATCCGAGGTATAGATATCGAGTTTTTCCGACAGTGTGCCGATATCGTCTGCCTTCACCGTTGCGTAGTATCCGCCGTCGAAGGGGAACATATCGTACACCCGATCAGCCGACACCCACACGTGGCTGTATACTTCGTCGGTCTCCCACACTATGTCGATCAGCTCGCCGTGTTTTTCAAGGGCGATATTTACGCCCTCGGCTTTTTCGGCGGTGCCCGGGTCGGCGGCGCTCTCGTCGTCGGCAGGCAGTGAAAGCACGGGGTTATAGTTTATTTCCTGCATTTTTTCAAGGCTGAAGTACCCCTCGCCGAAGGTATACTCGGCGACCTCGAACACGACGCATTCCGGCTGGAATATATTAAAGTAATACGGGAAATCTATCACGTTGCAATAGTCGTGAACGCTGATGTATTCACCGAGGGCGTTTATCATGAATTTACTGCCATTGCCGTTCATGTAGCTGCCCTGGAACATCAGTGTGCGCGGTGTGCCGCTGCCGATGCGGTCTTGATTCACATAATAGGCAAAGTAGTCATAATTACTGTCAAGGTATATCCCGGAATATTCGCTGCTGATATCGCTGTATACGGCTTTTTTCGCGATCATGGGAATGAGCTCGTCGATCGGGAATTTTGAGACGGGAAGGGAATCGACGTGTCCCTCCGTAAGCTCGAATTCTGACAGCTGATTGACGTGCAGCGACGGGAAAACGCTGCCGAGACGTTCAAGGATCTTTTGCGTTCCGTAGAATGCACCGAGATCGTTCCAGTGGTTGGCGTCGTATTTGCGGTTGAACACCTCGGCGCCCTCCTCCCTTGCACGGCGCAGCGTTTCGGTGTTGTCAAGGTAGTTCACGCCGCGCTTGTCAAGCTCCGAGAAGAACAGATCGACCCACTCGCGGTCATAATTTATGCCGTCTGCGAGCTTGTCCGTATAAATGGCGGGCTTTGCAGGCTCGAAAACGAACATAAACGGCACACCGCGTTCGTCGCAGTAGTCCTGAATGCTTTTGACCATGTCGGCAAAGGCGATGTGATATTCGCCGAAATACTCGGTGGTAGATATCCCCGAGCCGAAAACATAGCCGTCCTTGCCGTATTCATAGATCGGGTGCACCATCTTGCCGAACAGTCGGTCGTTGAGCACGGTGTAGGCGGTTATCATGCCGCTTCTGAAGCCGAGGCGGTCATTGATATAGTTTTCAAAATTCTCCGAAAAATCGCCTTCCGCCGTAAACGGATCCTCGGCGAGCTTGCGATTGTCTATCTCGGAGACGGAGTCGGGGGTGAAGTTAAAAAACACTATCGGGATCAGTAATAGCACCGCAAACGCAGTCACGGTCATGATACGCAGTATTTTCAATTCGTTTCTCCTCGGATCAATAACGGAAGTAGATGAACGGGCTGTACTGTGAGCTCACCATAAACATTACGGAAATGATGAACAGAAGGACGAATACAAGCTGATTTATCAGGTAGCCGGTCTTGGTCCCGGTGAATTTAAGGTAAGCATTCCTGATCTTCGGCAGCCCCCATACGGTCGCGCCGAGAGCGCCGATGACGGCGAGGGTAACGATTTGAGCGTCAAGGTAATACCGCCATGTGTACGGTATCGCGGTAAAGCGCTTCAGACCGAACATTATCATGAGCTGGTCGTTGAAGAGCGAGAGCTTGCCAAAGCGGAAAAGTTCCCAGCTGAAAAATGTGATGAGCGTCGTGAACAGCCACTTGACGAGCCCCGGCGTCTTTTTGTAGAACTTCTTTTCGCCTATCAGCTTTTCTATGACGTTGCAGACTCCGTTTATCATGCCCCAGAGAAAATAGCCGAGCCCCGCGCCGTGCCATATCCCCGTGAGCAGAAAGACCGTGAGCACGTTGAGGACCGTCCTTTTTTTGCCCTGCCTGCTGCCGCCGAGGGGAATGTAGATGTATTCCCTGAACCATGTGCCGAGGGAGATGTGCCAGCGGCGCCAGAATTCGGTGATTGAGCGGGAAAGGTATGGAAAGTTGAAGTTTTCCTTCATCGGGAAGCCGAGCATACCCGAAAGACCGATCGCAATGTCGGAATATCCCGAAAAATCAAAATAGATCTGCAGCATATAAAGCAGCGCGGCGAACCACGCCGTGGGAACATCGACCGCTTCGTCCATGGCGGCGAGAGCCGAGCCGAATGTGTCGGCAAGTATCAGCTTTTTTGCAAAGCCTATCATCACGCGGCTCACGCCGTCGGATATGCCGTCAAGCGTGACCGTGCGCGAGTCGATAAAGCCGTAAAAGTCGCGCCAGAGAGTGATGGGTCCCGAGACCACCTTGGGGAAGAAGGTGATGTAAAGCAGGCAGTCGAGCAGGCTGCCGGGGCGGGCTTTTCCCGTTTTGATATCCGCAAGATAAGATATCGCCGAAAAGGTGATGAAGGATATGCCGAGAGGGGCTGCCACCGGGTCGTGAGTGCGGGAATCCTTGAAAAAGAAGTTCCACAAGTCGGTCAGCGTGCCGATATATTTGAAGTGAACGAGAACGAATACCGCAAATGCGATGCCGGCGGCAAGTATGACGCCCGACGCGTGAGCGGCATCGGCGGTCCCCGAGTCGCGGCGTTTGCCGATGAAATGCCCCGCGAGCCATATCACGATGATATATGCAAGAAGGCGGAACAGATCGTCAAAGCACGACCACAGATAAAAGCCGCAGCCGGCTGCGATCAGAACAAGGTCGTCAGCCCGTATCTTTTGCAGGAATGCACCCGCTTTGCTGCGTTTTTGCAGGAAAAGTATAAAGTAGTATGCCGCGAGGCATATCGGGAGAAAAACAAACAAAAAGACCTGTGTGGTAAATAACATGGGCGTGTTCTCCAATACGGACGGATACCGCCTCTGCCGGCACACGCACACGGGGCGAGCCAGTTTGACAGTCGGATACTCTTATTCTGCATTATACGATAAAAAACGACGGTTGTCAAGGCGGCAAAATACAATGTTTTTTAAACAAATATATTTTTCGAAAAGGCACGGTGTCGGGGGCGGTAATGTCAGTTTTTCCGGATGAGCGGGAAAATATTATTGCGCCGTGAAAAGTATGACGTCAGTGCGCGTTGCGGTGCACCCGGAAGAAGCGGCTGCGGTAAGACGTGGGCGAGATGCCCTCGTGGTATCCGAAAAATTTGACGAGCGCATTCTCGTCGCCGAAGCCGCACATATGGGCGATCGTTTTCAGCGGATAGTCGGTGTTCAGAAGCAGTGCCTCGATATGCCGCAGCCGCGCGCCGACGATGCCGCGCTTGAGGTCACAGCCGAATTCGCGGCGGTAAAGCCGGGAGAGATGATCGCAGGAATAGCCGAAATGCGCGGCGACCTCCGCTACGGTGAGCGGTCGGGAGGCATTGAGACGCAGATATTCGCGCAGCTCGTATGCCGTACGGCTCCCGCATTCGCGTTCGGCGCTTGCCTGTATCAAAAAGCGCGCCAGCTCAAGCTCTGCGAGCCGCACGTCGGTCAGAGAGAAGTGGAGTATCTCGCGCAGCTCCTTTTCGGTGTCGGCGGGCATTTTCCGTTTTACAGGAAGCTGCCATGCGGTGATATCGGGAGTATAAAAGTGGAGCCAGTAAAACGAGGTGGTGCCGCGGTTTTTTTCACCGTACCCGCCGTGCTCGCGGTGCGGTGAAAGCATAAGAAGTTCGCCCGGCGCGACGCGGCAGCGGGCGTCGCCTTCATATATCAATACATCATTTTCAAGCACATAGATGAGCTCATACGAATCGACCGTTATCACCGGGTGCGTCCACGGCTCGTCGGTCCTGAAAAGCCCCATCGAGGAAAAGCTGAGGCTGCCGCCGCCTTCAATTGATATCATGTCGGATTTTTTCACCTTTGTCTTTCTTTATTTCATTGCTTTTTCACGGCAAGTATACTATAATAGCGGTGAAAAGTCAAGTAAATACGGAGGCAGACATGAAAAAAAGCAGTTTTGTGTCCTTCAGAGACGTTGAGCTCGGCGACGGATTCTGGCATGACAGATACGATCTCAACAAGCGTGTTTCGGTCAAAAATGTGAGAGAGCGCTTTGAGGAAACGGGCAGATTTGATGCTCTGCGGTTCAATTTTCTCAAGACCGGGCGCCGACCGCATGTGTTTTTTGATTCGGATGCAGCCAAATGGATGGAGGCTGTGGCTTATCTTTACGAAAAGGATCCCGTCGGTACGGCGGACGACATCGCGTTGTGCGAGGAGCTGATAGACTGCATGGAGCGCGCGCAGCGCCCGGGCGGTTATCTCAATTCCACGCATCAGCAGATCACGCCCGAGACGATATTCATGAACCGCAACGACCACGAGCTTTACTGCGCGGGGCATCTCATCGAGGCGGCGGTCGCATATCACCGCGCGACGGGCCGAGACCGCTTCCTCCGCATCATGGAGCGCTATTGCGACTGCATCGGGCGCGCCTTCATCACAGAGAAGACAGCCGCGTTCACCACTCCGGGGCATGAGGAGATCGAGCTTGCGCTGATAAAGCTATACCGCCACACGGGCGAGCGGAAGTACCTTGAAATGGCGCGGTTCTTTCTTGAAAACCGTGCAAAAGCCGAAAACGAAAAGCACCCGCCGGACGGGAACCCGAAATATTTTCAGGATGATGCCGACATATATAATTTAAAGGAAGCAAACGGACACTGTGTCCGTGCGCTCTACCTTTATTGCGGTATTGCCGACCTTGCCGCCGAGACGGGTGACGGGCGGCTGACCGAAAATCTGCGCTCGGTGTTTTCGGATATCACCTTGCGCAAAATGTATATCACCGGCGGCGTCGGCTCAACATACCGCGGCGAGAGCTTTACCGTTCCGTACGACCTGCCGAACTTCACAGCATACACCGAGAGCTGCGCCGCGATAGCAATGGTCCTCTTTGCCGTGCGTATGCGCGAGCTCGACACGGATGCCCGCTACGGTCACGCGGTCGAGCGTGTGCTGTACAATGCGGCGCTTTCATCCACATCCCTTGACGGAAAAGCGTTTTTCTACGAAAATCCGCTAGAGATAGCGCTCGAGGACTACGGGCGCGAGACTGCGGTGCGCGAAAAGAGCCGCGAGCATCTGCCGATAACCGAGCGACTCGAGGTATTTGGCTGCTCCTGCTGCCCGCCGAACATAGACCGCTTTTTTGCCGAGGTCGGGAGCTTTATATGTCTTTGCGAGGACGGTCACCTGACGGTCGAGCAGTACATTCCCGCCACCGTTGCGAGCGGGTTCGGCACGCTGGTCATCGGCGGCGACTATGCCGGAGAGGGCAGGGTCACGCTGTCGTCGGCGGACTACACCGCAGGCACGCTTGCCGTCCGCATTCCCGAGTGGTGCCGCAAACTCGACGCAGTGTCGGACGGCTCAGCCGTCACGCCCGAAATAAGGGACGGATATGCGTATTTCGAAGTCACCGGTGCGTTTCGCATCGAGCTTGACTTCGGCATCGAGCCGGTCTTTATCGCTGCCGATCCGCGCGTGAGAGCGGATGCGGGGCGGATGGCGCTCACGCGCGGACCCGTCGTTTACTGCATCGAGGGCGTTGACAACGGCGAGCGGCTGAACCGCATTTCGGTCGATCCCGCCGACATCGCGCGTGCCGCAGTGGGAGAAGGCGAGTTTTGCGGTCTGCCGGTCATCACAATGCCCGCATACCGCGACGAGCCGTGCCGCACGCAGCCGGGGAGGCTGTATTATCCGGTCGGGCTTGCGGGGAGATCGGCGATAAGCGCGAGGTTCATTCCGTATTTTGCATTCGCCAACCGCGGTGCGAGCGATATGCAGGTCTGGGTGCGCCGCGCGGACTGATATAAATAGGAAGGGCTTTCACGCTTCGTCGTGAAAGCCCTTCCCGTTATTTTACGTTTTCTTTGGCGTGGATGAGGTTTACCACGGTCTCGTGGCAGGGCGTCGGAACGCCGTACTTTTTGCCGAGACGGACGACCGCACCGTTGATGAAGTCTATCTCGGTGCGCTTGCCGCGCTCCATATCCTGACACATCGACGCTTTGCCGGTCGTAAGCAGCTCGGCGGTCTTCATGAGGTTGGCAAAGACCTCGTCGGGGTCGAACGCTTCACCGTCGGCAGCAGCGACCGCAGCTGCTTCCTTTATAAGAGCGGCGGAAAGCGCACGTGCATGACTGTCGGAGGCGATGATTCCGATGGTCGAATCGAGCAATGCGGTCACGGGATTTATCGTCATGTTGACGAACAGCTTTTCCCACAGCAGGTGATTAACGTTGTCGCAAACGTCGGCTTCGACTCCGCAGGCGGCGAACGCTGCGGCGACCTTCTCGGCTGTCGCGCGGCTGCCGGCGGGAGAGCCTATGTGTGTGATGCCCGCGCCGGAGTGATATATCCTGCCGGGTGCGGTGCATACGCAGTTGTGCTTGGTCGTGCCGAGCAGTATCTGCGCGCTCGGTGCGAATTTTTCCATGATCTCAAGGTTGCCCATGCCGTTCTGAAGCGAAAGCAGGGTCGTTTCGCTGCCGATAAGAGCGCGGTTGCCCGCGAGAGCAGCCTCGCTCACCATATCCTTGACAAAGAGGATCACAAGGTCGAAGGGACTCTTCGCACTTCCGGACAGTGCGGCGGCGACGTGAAAGGTCTTTTCTTTTCCGTCGGGCGTGCCGCAGACGATACCGTCCGCGTTTATCGCATTTACGACATTCTGTGAGACGTCAAAAAGTGTGACGTTGTTTTTTTCGCTGAGCAGGCAGGCGTAAAGACAGCCCATTGCGCCCGCTCCGATGATTCCGATTTTCATGTGAGTAACGGTCCTTTGCTTTTTATGGTAGAATTATAGCACAATCGATGCCTGCGGTCAATATTTTTTTCGCATGATGAAGTCGGCTCGTGAGGCAGTATTTTTTGTTTTTGAAATTATTACAAGAAAAATCGGGAAACATATTGCATTTGCTTGAAAAATATGATAAAATTATACTGTAAATCACAAACGCGACCATAATGCGTGGTAAATGTGATAAAAACGTCGCAAATACTCTGCCGCGCGTAATTGGGAACTGCGGAGAACTCAAAGATAACTTATTACTGCACGGGATATGCACCGTCGCATTCTCCCAAAATTTAAATTACCGGAGGCGAAAAAAGAATACATTCTCAAAGCTGTTCCTCCGCAAGCCGGTGTTTACCGTCGTGCTTACGCTTTTGCTGACGTTTGCCGTGGGTTTTTCCTGCATCGGTTTTTCGGCGTATGCAACGGCATATGAACAGCGTATAATGATCGAAAAAGACTACACCTCTATTGCACTGCCGGCGCCAAAGCGTGTGCTGCAGTATAAAACCGAGGATGGAGCTGTAATGTATTATGAAGACGACACATTTGCATACGATTTTGACCGCATAGAAGCAGTGGCAAAGAATGCACCGCAGTATAAAAGATCGTCGAATTCCGGCTTTCTCGGAGGTGCTCTTACCGATATGTGCGGAGTGGCGGGCGGTATGTGGAGAACGGGGAGGCTCCCTTTTCAACTTATTGAATTTGACAGATACGGCTGCGCATTCAGGGTTCTGGCGCTTGAGTGCATAGGTGTTGACGACAGGAGCGCCAAGCCCGATGCGGATCAGGTCTTTGGCATTTTTAAAAAAGGGTATATGGCTTACTCGGCTTATTTCAGAGTGATCGGCACGCCATCGATCATGGAGCAATACGGAGATATAACCGGTAATTATGTGTGCATAGGTGAAACATGGTATGATGGACCTTATAATGATGATCTTACCGTCCCGTATGAAGTGGGAAAACGATATGTGGTGCGCGGTTTTATCGATTCTGTTATGAATGTTAATATAAACCCAAATTATATGAGTATCATTGGTAAGAACTATTGCCTTGGATTCAACCTCTGGCAAACCAATTCATATGAAGTCAAGATGCCTGACCTTTATCCCGAGAAACGTCAGCGTGAGGACGGTGTATATTACATAGTCACCTGCGCCGGATCGCTTCCTTATTTTGCGGAGTATGACGGGGATTGGCGGGATTTTTTGAATTCGGATGCCGGAGCTGTATGGCGTGAAAATATAATACCGTGGACGAGTATGAACCAAAGCGCTGTCTCGGTAGTGCTTACGGACAATATTTACGATTCTTTCAATTTCAATGCGGGAAAAGCACTTGTCATGGAGGGCAGAGCCTTCAGCGAAAGGGAGTATGCAAACGGTGATGATGTATGCCTTGTCAGCGCGGCGTTTGCCGACATAAACGGAGTTACAGTCGGCGACACTGTGGAGATAGATTACTATGACTGCGGTATAAGTGAAAATCACTTTCTTTCAAACATCGATAAAGTGCAGATCAGACGCACGATGATGCCGTCCGAGCGGATAGGGTTGAAGAAAAAGTATACGGTCGTCGGGATATATACATCACCCGAGTTTTCGGATGGGTCATATAATTTCACCGCAGACACGGTGTTTGTGCCGAAAAAGTCGGTGCCCGATGCCGAAAAATATGAAAAACACGATGTGCCGTATCTCAATTCTATCGTCATAAAGAACGGGCAGCTTGGGGAATTCGAAAAGTACATGGAAGAGCAGGGGCTGGGCGGATATCACCTTTATTATGAAATGGGATATAAGGATGCCGAGCCGACCGTGACTGCGCTCGTTGCTAACGCAACGCGGGTGATCGCGATAGCGATGTCGCTGCTCGTGCTCGTGGCAGCGGTGGGGATATATCTTACGTTCATGAGAATGAAACCGGTCATACGCTCGGAGAGACTTGTCGGAGTGAAGCGCGGCACGGTGTGGTGCGGTATTTCGGGCGTATTTTCCGCGGTGATCGGGATATCCGTTGCGCTTGGGGCATTGCTCGGCGCGCTGCTTTACGGGAACATAACAAAAGCGATATTCGAAACATCGGTAGAATTGAATCTTCCCGCGCTCATCGCCTGCGCTGCGGGAGAATTTATTCTCCTCACCGCCGCCGCAATGCTCGCGGCTGTCCCCGCTGCATCTCCGAACCTTATGAACTCGGGACGGGTGAAGAGGAAAAAGTGAAGAGTGAAGAGTGAACAGTGAACAGTGAGGGCTGAGGTAGGTTTTGCCTTTATACCCGCTTATCCGCCGAAGTGGGAGCCTCTTTTTACTCCCTCAGTCGCCTCCGGCGACAGCTCCCTCAAGAGGGAGCCTTGGAAAGATTTCGAGCTTCAAACCTGCTACACGGCTACTGCCGTAGGGGAGGGGCTCTGCTCCTCCCGACAATGAAGTTTAAGCAGATTCCAACGGCGGGAGGGGTAAACCCCTCCCCTACTTTACCAAATTATATTTTCGGGATGGGCTGCCTCGGGCTTTGCCGGGCTTTGCCCCTACATTATCAAACATTGTTTGCTCATTATTTCGCTTTCACTGTTGTCTGCGGCGGCGAAAAAAGTGATCTTTTTTCAAAAAGCTCTTGACAAGTGACCTTTCGGTAACTATAATATGAGTTACCGGATGGTCACTGCGCTTTTTATCGGGATACCGTGAGCGGAGGGGGAACGGTAAGCTCCCGTTTGACGCGCGGTCTGTCCGGTGTATGAATATCGGGAAAACGCAAAGGAGATCCTTATGAATAAAGATAATGTTATCATACGCCCTGAAAGAGAATCTGATCACCGAAACACCGAAAGCCTGACGCGCGAGTCGTTCTGGAACGTATACCGCCCGGGCTGCATGGAGCACTATGTACTGCATTGCTACCGTAATGACCCGGCATTTGTGCCCGAGCTCGACTTTGTTATGGAGCTTGACGGCGAGCTGATCGGGCAGGTCATATACGTGCGCTCCGAGATCGAGTGCGATGACGGACGACGCGTGCCGATCATGACCTTCGGTCCTATCGGCATTGCGCCGGCGTACAAGCGCCGCGGCTACGGGAAGCGCCTGCTTGACTATTCAATGGAAAAAGCCCGTGAAATGGGTGCGGGCGCGCTTGCCATCACAGGAAACATTCTGTTTTACGGTAAGTCGGGGTTCGTTCCCGCCAAAACCAAAGGCGTGCGTTACGCCGACGACCCGGATGCGGACTATTTTCTCATAAAGGAGCTGACGCCCGGATTCCTTGACGGTATATCCGGCACATATAAGGACCCGGAGGGATATTTTGTGTGCGAGAAAGACCCGGAGGGCTTTGAACGGTATGAGGCGACCTTCCCGCTGAAGGAAAAGCTCAGGCTGCCGGGGCAGCTGTTCTGATCTTTGATAAAACGGGGAGAGGCGCGCTGCAAAGGCGCCGATTCCCTGTTTTTCCGTGTTCGTGTTGAAAAAAATTGCTGTGCTCTTGCCAAGTGAGTCGGTTTGTGCTATAATATGACTGCAAGTTATAAAAAAGCTGCCCGCGGGCAGCTTTTCAAAGAGCGTTCGGTTAGCCGATGCTAACCATCGGTGTACCTTGCGTATGTTCGATTCCGAAGATGGATCACGCGGAGCTTGTGATGATATATCCGCAGGAATTTTATCGACGTGCAGCCGTTTTTTGGCGGTGCAACGTCGGAGCATGATGAAATAAGCTGAGGGAGAATAAAAATGTCAAAAAAGGCAACCGAATTTCAGAAAAAAGAAATGAGCAGGATGTACCGCGGCAAGGAGATATTCAAGCCGCTGAACACCGGGTGGATCGATGAGAACGTCGCCTGTGTGCGCGAATGGGTGGCGAATATCTTCTTTTACCGCAAGGGCGATACCACGATCATGATCGACGCGGGCTATAACTACGACCGCCTTGCCGAAAAAATGGGCTGGCTCGGTATCGATCCGAAGTCGATACGCCATATCCTAATTACACATCAGGACACCGACCATGTGGGCGCGGTCGAGGCTGACAGCCCGGGGCTTTTTAAAAAGGCAAAGCTTTATATCGGCGAGACGGAAAACCGATATCTCACCGGCGAGGTGCGCCGCAAGGTGATATATCATCTTTACAAGCTGCCGCAGGTGACGATAAACAACAAAAAGCAGCTCGTGCGCGACGGTGAGACGCTGCGCATCGGGGATATAAAGATAAAATGCTTTCTCGTGCCGGGACACACATGTGGACACATGGTGTATCTTATCGACGATAAATATCTCTTTACGGGCGACACTATCTGGTTCGGTGCCGACGGCGGGTACAGCTTTATATCGGCGCTTGCGGAGGACAACAAGCTTGCCGTGAGGTCGCTTGCCGTTCTGGAGACAAGGCTGAAAAAGATGGGCGTGCAGCCGCTGTTTATCACGGGGCACACCGGGTGGACGGACGATTTTGGATTTGCTTTTGCACACAGGGACAAGCTCTGTTCGCCTTTCAAAAAGAAAGTGCACGACCCGTCGGCGCCCTATGATGCCTATGATGAATCCGACGATACGGAGGAGAATGCGAAGAGCGGATATCTCGGGGGCGTGGGAAGATGAAGGTATATTCGTTCGGAGATGAAAAAGCGCCCGCAGTCATGCTGCTGCCGGGCACCTGCTGCCACTGGAAGAGCAACTTCGGTCATGTTATCCCGCCGCTCGCGGTCGATTACCGCGTTCTCTGCGTCAGCTATGACGGATTTGACGAGAACGAGGACACCGAATTTACGACGATGATCGGGGAGACCGAAAAGATCGAGGCATATATAAGGGAACACTGCGGCGGGCGCATACGCGCGGCTTACGGCTGCTCGCTCGGCGGTTCGTTCGTCGGGCTTCTGGCGGCGCGGCGGAATATCCATATGGACTACGGCATTCTCGGCAGCTCGGATCTCGATCAGTCGTCGAAATTTGCCGCAAGGCTTCAGACCGATCTTTTGGTGCCCCTGATCTATCCTCTCGTGCGGGAGCCGTTTTCTTCAGCGGCGGCTTGAAAAGCGTGCGGCGGAAATGGGCGATTACGTGAACGCGTTTATGGGGATGTTCGGCGGTGCGCGTCCTTATGTGACGATGAGGAGCTGCAAAAACCAGTTTTATTCCGACCTTATCACGCCGCTGCCCGACAATATAAGTGTTCCCGGCACCGAGATCCATATTTTCTATGCTTTGAAAATGGGTGAAAAGTACCGCGAGCGCTATCTGCGGCATTTTGCGCATCCGGTGATACACGAGCATGATCTGCAGCACGAAGAGCTGCTTGCGTGCTATCCCGAAAAGTGGGGACAGCTTGTAAAAAGTATTGTAAACTGAGAGCGCAGGCACGGTATATATTGACTTCTTCAACGTTTTGTGATACAATAAATTAAATATTATGTTGGAAAGGGAGGTGTGTTTATGCTCTGTCTTCTGATGGCGGCAGCCGATGAGAGCGACCGCGAAAAGATCGTTTATATTTACACTGCCTACCATGACGACATGATAAAGTTCGCCAAGCACAGGCTGAGAAATGCCGGGGTAGCAAACTGCGACGGCGATGCCGAGGACGTGGTGCAGAACACATTTCTCAAGATCGTGCGGAACATAGATACGGTGGACACGGCGGGCGGAGACAAAAAGCTGCGGGCATATCTGCTCACCATCGTGGCAAACGAGGTGCTTGACCTGGTCGGCGACCGCGACCGCTTTGACGAGATCGAAAGCTATGACGACGTGCCGTCGGACGACGACTTTGTTGCGGCGCTCGAAACGCGCGAGAGATATGCCGCGGTCGTGAGCGCGATAAAGAGGATGAACGAAAAGTACAGCACGGTCATGTATTACAGGTACTGCCGGGAAATGTCGATAGCCGAGATCGCGGCGCTTACCGGCATATCCGAAAAGGCGGTATACACGCGCATTGCGCGCGGCAAGAGGATACTTTTGAAAACGCTGGCGAAGGAGGGTGCAATATGATGCGCAGCGCGGAATATACGGCGTTTGCACGGGCTCTTGAGGATGCCATGTGCGAAAAATATGACGGGGAACTGGCGATGTGCACCGAGAGTGCAGCCTGTTCGGCTATCCACTACAAGTCAATGAGCAGGATCGTCGGCTTCAATGTCCGCAGGAATGCCAAAAAGACCGCAAGGATCATCCGTGCGTTGATACTGGCTGCGGCGCTGGCGCTTGCCGGGTGTGCGGCTATGAATCTCTGCGAGGAGGATAAAGGTTATTTTGTCTTTACTCAGAACGGCGGCAATGTTGAGGTCAATGTGGCAGATGATGATTCATACGGCGAGTACCTGAACGGAGATATATATTGCCTGAGAAAGCTGCCGAAGGGCTATTATATGAACGGATGGATCGACTCCCCGACCGTTTCGAAATTTGAGTACATAAATTCAAGCGGGGAAAAGATCTGTTTCAGGCAAAGTGCACCGAAGGGTTCGACTCACATTTACACGTGTGAGGACGGCAAGCCGTTTGAGTTCGGGCAGTTCGGCGGTTACGACGTGATATGTTCAAAAGTATCCGACGGCAGAACTTACTTGTGGTTTGACGGTAAGTATATGATGTGGCTGGCGGTGCCGGATAGCGTGTCGGAGACCGAAGTATCGCGGATCATAGACGGCGTCGGATGGAGAACACGCTGAAAAATAAAAAAATTGCTGATATGCTTTGCATATCAGCAATTTTTTGAAGAAAAACGCGGCGAAAGGGGGTATTATATAATGTGGGGCAAAGGCAACACAATGGCAATGCTTACACAATAAAAGAAAAGGAGAAAAAGAATGAAGAAAACGTTCACGCGCATTATCACACTGATTCTCGGCTGCTTTATGCTGCTCACCGCGGTAATACCCGCAGGTGCCCTTAGCCGCGGGGATATGGTCGCCACACTCGGCGATTCTCTGGATTACTCGTTTTACATTGACAAAGAAGACATGGTGTGGATGACGGCATATTACAGCACCGACGCCGCCACGTTTGAGGTCGCAAAGCTTTCCTTCACCGTGCAGAAAAGGACACTCGGCATTTTCTGGACCACGGTGGATATCGGCGTTGTCGGAAATGTATGGACCGATTACGGACACGAGCCGACCCATGACTTCCAGGGGCAGTTCCCGGCAGACGGCAAGGGCACATACCGAGGCAATTTTAAAATCGAAATAACTCACAAAGACGGCACGGTGGACACATTCAAGCGCACGCTTGAATACAAGGTGTCCTGACACCGGTACAGTACCAAAAAAGCTCCCCCGACTCTCTTGAACGGAGAGGCGGGGGAGCTTTTATCTGTATCAGAGTGCGAATTTTTCGTTGAGATAATCGGAATAGCGCTTTGCCATGACATACCAGTTGTGAAGTGATTCACCCATAACGCCGCCGCAGGACTCACGGTAGAGTGCCCACACGAACCAGTAGTAGGAGACAACAGCGACATATGCAAAGTAGTGGAAGAGCATTTTGTCGTTGAAGCTTTCGCCGCAATATTCCTTTACGAACTTTTCGGCGGTGTCGGTGTCATACATGGCATCCATCACATAGCAGCTCACGTCGCAGCCGGGGTCGGCGTTTCCGGCGTACTCCCAGTCTATAAGGATGGTCTCGGTGTCGGTCAGCATCCAGTTGGGGGCATAGGTGTCGCAGTGGCAGAAGCGGGGAGTCACGCCGTCGCCCTTGGTCGCATCATAGCATTTTCTGACCTTATCCTTCAGCTCGTCAAAGTCGGTTACGGCTATCTCGCCGTTTTGACGCAAAAGCTTTTCTATGTCGAGCGCGTCCTCCCACGGTCTGAAGCCCCAGTCTACCTGAATGTTCTGCTCGTGCAGACGGCGCAGCACAGACAGCACGCGCTTGGAATCTTCGAAATTCGAATAATCGGGAATGCGTATGCCCGAAACGAATGAAGATATCTTCCAGCCATCCTTTTCATCCATATAAATGTAGGTCGGATCAACGCCGATCGATTTGCCGATCTCAAGAGCGCGTTTTTCGTTTTTGCGCGAGATTATCGCTTCTGTACCGTCGCCGGGGTGACGGTAAACATATTTCTTTCCCTTGACCTCAAAAACGAACGAGGTGTTGGTGAGACCCTCTTTTATCGCCTTGAATCCGGTGATGTCCTCCTCGGTGCAGCCGAGAACAGAGCATATGTTCTTCATGATCCTGCTGTGTGTATCCTTGACATAGTAGGTATCAAATGCGCGCAGCTCGTCGAGTGAGTCGAATTCAAAGATGATGCCGTCGGGATAGACCTTTACCTGCATGGGCGGAAGCTTTGACACGTTATCGGCAAGCAGCACCTCCCACAGCTTATCATCGTAATCGCCGAGCTCATGATGCTCGTTTACAAGGCGCAGGAAAGCCCGGCTGAAGTCGTTGTTCCAGTATGCGTGTCCCAGCATGACGTCGCCCTCTTCGCCGTAGTAGCGGACCTTGGTGAGGTTGCCCTTGGAGTCCTTGTCCATATACCATTCGCCTGTTTTTTCGGTCACATGGATGGATGAGTAGTATGACTGGTATACATAATCGGTAAACGGGTTTTCGGTGAAATAGTCGTCGGAGGAGCAGATATAGCTGTTGCCGATGTATTTCTGCGCGAGCCAGATGGTTTCGATATTGTTTTTGATGTGGAAATCGGGGTTTATTATGATCTTTACGTCGTATTTGCTCTCAAGGTAGAAGAAGGATTCCTTCTTGTAGCCGAGGACGAGCACTATCTCCTTGATTCCGGCGTCACGAAGCTGCTCTATCTGACGCTCGATGAGCACCTCGTTTTTGACCACGAGCAGTCCCTTGGGCTTTTCAAGTGAGAGAGGAACAAAGCGTGTGGACATTCCGGCAGCCATTATAATAGCATTTTTTACGTGATAAGGCTCAAGCGCCGTATATCCCGCATCAGTGATGCCTGCGGCATCAATATATCCGCGGTCGGTAAATTCGCGCAGCTTTTCGCTGACAAATCCGATCGATGTGCCGGTAAGCTCTGCAAGCTCGCGTACGCTTTTCTTTCCTTTGTTGCGTATCGTATAAAGCAGATCAAATTCATGTCTTGTCATTTTTCTTCTCCGTTCGTGATCTCCGACGATTCGGGATTTTTATTTTCTGTGTCTTTGGTTCTGTTGAAGAGCGCGGCTATGGCTACTGCCGTTACGCCGGATATAGCCTTTGCAAGCATCATGGGCGCTATGCAGGAGGGGGCATTTGCCGCGGTGAAGGCAAGGTGATCGCCGATTATGAATGCCGCGCAGACGGCAAATGCGGTGTTGAGTATCTTTTCCTTTTCCTTCATTTTTGACATGGTGGCGAACATCGCCATATTATTGGCGCTGCTGAGCAGGAAGCCGGTCACGCCGGCGTCGGTAAGTCCGAAGCGGCGGGAAAGGCTGCCGAGCGGCTTTTTGAGCCACTTGTTGAGGCAGTAAACGAAGGGGAGCGCGCCCGCAAGGACGAGACCGACAGAGCCCGCGACTCCTATCCCCTCAGCCGTTGAGCCAAGTGAGCCGAAGAATGGGACGGAATCAAGGTCAAATGCGCCGTTGCCGGCAATGGGAACAAGGATGAGATCCTTGACCATGGCAAGCCCCAGACCGAGCATTGCAATTATGTTGATAATAACGCTGAATACTCTGAACACCGCAGTCGTTTTTCCGGGCCACAGGGCAAGACAGACGATGATGATGACAGAGAAGATAACTGGCGGAATGAGATTGAGCGCTACGGTGCCGACGGGGATGCCCATGACAAGACCGCCGACAAAGGTGCCGATCGGGATAGCGGCGATACCGTAAAGAACGCCCTTGGAGAAGGCGGCAACGTCCTGCTTACCTATTGCCGCAAGACCGACGGGGATCGTGAATACTATGGTGGCACCCATCATGGAGCCGTATACGATGCCCGCCCATTGACCGATCAGCGGGTCTATCGCGACCGATTCGGCAAGCTGATAGCCGCCCATATCTATTGCGAGGATGGATGTGACCGCCATCGATGGGTCAAGCCCCAATGTCCGGTAAAGGGGGGTGAGGGTGTGCTCGATGCCCCACTTCATTTCGGGCACGAGTGCAATTATACCGACAATGGCGAGGCAGAGCGGACCAATCATTTCAATACCGCGCTGAAACTCCGCGCCGAGACCGAGACGGTTTTTTAAAAAGAGCTGGTCGATTATGCCGACAAGAGCAAATGCGGTCATTATCCCGACCACTATTGTTGAAAAGTACTGCATTTTGAACCTCCGTGTTCAGTGTAATTGATATTATACGCTATCTGTGAACATCTGTCAAGTCCTTTTTCGTTTTTTTTTAAAGTTGCTGTTTTTCGATATGCACGGCGGCTTGCGGGGGGAATAACAGCCCGCGTATTGACAAGCCGTTTTTGAATGTGATATAATTTATAGGAAAAAATATCACGGAGGTGCGGCGGTGGCATATTATATTGCGATAGACGGCGGCGGAACAAAGACCGAGGCGGTGCTTTGCACCGGTGACGGCGGCATAATATGCCGCACACTTGCGGGCTCGACGAATCCGAACGATGTCGGTGCTGCCGAAAGCGGAGCGCGGCTGCGCCGTGCTGCCGACACTCTCCGTGCCGCGCTGCCCGTGGGCGAGCGGGTGACGGCGCTGTTTGCGGGCGTTTCCGGCGCGACGGGGAATATCCATGCGCTTGAGTCCGCTCTTGCGGGTGCTGCCGACAAGGTGACGGTGGGCAACGATGCGCTTTGCCTGCTTGCGACAGCGGGACGCGGAGATGCCGTGTGTCTGATAGCGGGGACGGGATCGGTCTGCTTTGTGCGCTGCGGCGGGGTGCTGCACCGCATCGGCGGGTGGGGATATCTCATCGACGGCGGCGGTGGCGGCTACGACATCGGCAGAGACGCGCTTTCGGCAGTCCTTTGCGCTCACGACGGCAGGGGCGACGCCACATCTCTGACCGAGGCGGTCGAAAAGAAGCTCGGAGCCGCGGCATGGGATGCGATACCGATGATATATCGCGGCGGCAAGCGGCTCATAGCGTCACTGGCGCCTCTTGTGTTCGCTGCGGCAGCCGGGGGAGACGCGGTAAGCTGCGGGATAATCGCGCGCAATGCGGAGCATCTTGCGGGGCTTGTGCGTGCCGCCGACGGTATTTTGCGACGTGACGATCCCGACGCCGTGTGCCGTGTGGTCCTCGGCGGGGGATTGTTTGCGGACGGCGGTATTTACCCCGCGCTTGCGGAGCGCGTGCCGCGAGGAGTCGAGCTGATACGCGCCGACGTGCCGCCGGTGTACGGTGCGTTCTGCGAGGCAACGGGAGATGAGCCGTCGCCCGACGTGCGCGGGCGCTTTATGGCGGACTATGCCGCGGCTGCGGCTGAAAATAACGGATGACCAATGGGGGAGCATTATGAATTACAGTGACCTTACGACCGAAAAGACGAACAAAAACAGCAGACATATCGACAAAATGACGACGGCGGAGATAGTGCGCGTAATAAACGATGAGGACAAGACCGTTCCGTTTGCCGTTGAGCGTGAGCTCGGCGACATTGCGCGCGCGATAGATCTTATTGCCGAGCGCCTCGGAGCGGGCGGCAGACTGATATACATAGGCGCCGGAACGTCGGGCAGGCTCGGCGTTATCGATGCCACCGAATGCCCTCCGACATACGGTGTTTCGCCCGAGCTGATACAGGGTGTGATCGCGGGCGGCAGAGATGCGATGTTCCGTTCTTCCGAGGGTATGGAGGATATAGCCGAAAACGCGCAGAAGGATCTTGAAGCCGTCGTCTTTTGCAAAAAGGACGTGTGTATGGCGATATCCGCAAGCGGCAGCGCGGCATATTGCTGCGGCGCGCTGGGGTATGCGCGCTCGGTCGGGGCGACGACGGTGGCGCTCTCCTGCAACAAAAACGGAGCGATGAATCGGCTTGCCGACATTGCGATAGCCGTTGTGGTGGGGCCCGAGGTCGTGAGCGGTTCCACGAGAATGAAGGCGGGGACCGCACAGAAGCTCGTTCTGAACATGATCTCGACCGGAGTGATGATAAAGCTCGGCAGGGTGTACGACAACCACATGGTATACATGAATCCGAGCAACAAAAAGCTGCGCGCGCGCGCCGTGCGCATCATATGCGAGGAGACGGGAGCCGATGAGACCGCCGCCGACGCTGCGCTCGTTGCCGCAGGCGGCAACATATCGGCAGCCATCGACGTGCTGAACGCCGGAAAAGAATAATAAAGAATAAAAAATACCGGGCTGCGTCACATGAGTGCCGCAGCCCGGTACAGTTTTTCTTATTTGAAATCGCGGAAGAATTCCACCTTGTATACCTCGGGCGCCGAATATGCGGCGTCGTTGAAGTAAATGTAATAGTCGTTTCCGCTGTGGAAGACCGTTTCACTCTCGATCGAGGTGTACACGGTCACATTTGTGATATACTGACCGTCCCAGCCGTATACCTGAATGATGTTCGTTTTGTTTTTGACACCGCTCTGGGCGCTCTGCGGAAGATAGATGAAATTTGCATCGGCATCCATGCCCTGACCGACAAAGCCGAAGTCGCGTATCGGTATCCTGTTTGAGACCTCGAACTTGTCGTTGGTGATAAGTATCTCACCGCCCGAGGCGATGGCGTATCCGCCGGTGGACGTGTTGTATGCTATGGCGTATGAGGGGTAGTTCAGCTTTTTTGTGCCGATCACGCCGAGCGTTTCGGGCGATATGAAGGTTATCATATTGTCTGCCATGTTGACGAGCACGAGCCGGTTGTTGTTTGCGTCGTATGTCATGTCGTTGCCGTGACCGGTGTTTATCTGTTCACTTGTGGCAACGAGCGTCCAGTCGGACATACGGACCTTCTTTATCACGCCGACGTCGTTCTTCATATATACAAGGTATATGTATTCGCCGTCGCAGGCGCCGCCCTGAGCATATTGATATTGCCCGCCGGACGACTTGAAAACGCGTGATACAAGCTCGCCGGTGAGGTCGCTGCCCGATCTGATGATGCTCTTCAGGTCGGATGCACCGGCACTTTTTTTGACCTCAAGCCCGATGGGGAAGGCAAGGCTGTTTGTTTCCGAGTCGGAATAGTCGGAGTATTTGCACATTTCGACAAAGAAATAGCGCAGCGCAACGGCAAGCGCGTTGTTGTCGTACCCCGCGATCACCACCTTGCGGTCGGTCACGCGGATGATATATTCGCCGGCTGCAAGCTCGGATATGGCTGCTTTGCTTTCGGCGCGGTTTGTGGCGCCTATAAGGATCTCATATCTTTCCTTGGGCGGAGTCACGCCGCTCAGGTTTTCGTTGTACCAGTCCTCGGAGAGGGTGAAGTATGTCTGAAAATAGTTGCCGAGCTTTGTGCGCAGCGCCTGCCCGAAGCGGGTCATGATCCCGGAGGTCTTTTCCTCGGGGCGAACGATCTCAAGCTTTGCCTCGCCCTTATCAACAACGGTGAGGAGCCGCGGCTCGGGCGTGCCGGTGGATTCCTCGGCGGGTGTCGTGTCACCGCCGTTGCTGCCCGGTTTACAGGCACAGAGCAGGCAGGCGGGAAGCAGCGCCAGCGAAAGCACGGCGCTGAGGAGGCGTACTATATTATTTTTCATAAGAATACCTCTTGAAAAAATTATTGCAAGCTTAATTATACATCGTTTCGTGCAAAAATGCAAGCCAAATGCCGTTCGATTTTGTTCAATTTTGATTAATATATTGCGGTGCAAAGTCAAAAAGAGTGCTCCGCAAAACGGAGCACTCTTAAAGATCCGGCGGTCAGCTCTGCTGCACGGCCTCGGCGGTATTTACCGCATCGGCGCGCGCAGGCTCCGTGACCTTACTGTGACCGTGTTTTTTTATGAACACCGTAAACAGCACGGCGGCGCAGATGCTGCAAAGGATGTCGGCGATGGGTGTTGCCCATACGATGCCGTATGTCGGGTAGACCGAGTTGAGTATGAACATGAGCGGGATATCGAGCACGCCTTTTCTGAGCAGCGCGAGGACGAGCGATTTCACGCCGTGACCCGTAGCCTGGAAGAAGGAGATAACGGCATATGCCCATGCGGAGAAGGGAGCGCCGATGCAGAGGATGCGGAGAAATCTGTTGCCCCATTCATGCGATTCCGAAGCCTCGGGGATGAATACACCGATGAATTCGCGTGCGAACAGAAGGCAGGCGGTCATGCAGAGCGCGGAGATGACGATCGAGGTACCCGCGGAGATATAGAAGGTCTTTCTCATGCGCTTCTTGTTGCCGGAGGCAAAGTTGTAGCCTATCAGCGGCAGCACGCCCTGCGACATTCCGCGGACGATACAGTGAGCGAGCATATTGACCTTTTTGGCAACGCCGATGCCCGCCTGCTGCGCGGTGCCCGCGAGCGACATGAGATTATCGAGTATGGCATACGAGATATTTTCGCAGAGCGTCATGAGGCAGGCGGGAATGCCTATGCTTATGACGGCGGAGGGGATCTTGTCGCGGAACATTGCTGCTTCGGGCTTTGCCGAGAGAACGAGCACGCGGCGGTTCTTTACGATTATTATTATAAAGTAGATGAGCGCCGCCACGTTTGAGAGCATGGTGGCAAGGGCTGCTCCCACGACCTCGTTGCCGCGGGGGAGAATGACGAACATGAAGAGGGGGTCGAGCGCCATGTTGAGTATGCCGCCGAGCATTATCCCGATGCTTGCCTGCATCGAACGTCCCTCGGCGCGCACCAGGTGTGAAAACAGCGTATTGAGTGCGGTCACGACTCCGCCGATGACGACGGCGATGGTCATGTAGCGGCAGGCTTCGTTATGTACGACGGGGTTGTTGCCGCCGCCGAGAAGGTTTACGAAGGAGTCCATAAAGACCCACGCGAAGAACGAGTAGAGCGTGGTCACCGCCATGCAGCCCCAGATGGCGAACGCGGAGGTGCGCCCGGCACTTTCTCTGTTATGCGAGCCGAGAAAACGCGATATAACGCTCGCGCCGCCGACTCCGAAGAGGTTTGAAATGGCGGAAAGGAACATGAACGCGGGCATGCAGACGGTGACAGCCGTTATCATTTCGTCGCTTCGCGTCAGACCTACAAAGAAGGTGTCTGCCATATTGTATATGACGAGTATTATCTGCCCCATGATCGAGGGGAAGGCAAGCTCTGCTATCGCCCGCGTTACGGGCATTGTCTCAAACAGTTCTTTTTCTTTTGCCTGTGATCTCATTGTTGTTTACGCTCTCGCTTTCTTGTTATGTAATTCAATCGGATGACGCGCGGCATTCGCGCATCGCCGCGTCGTATGAACGCTGTATCGCGCCGAGCAGTTCCCGGCAGTCGCGCTTTTTGCGGTATACAAGGCGTATCGTGCGCGACATATTGATGCCCTGAAGCGGTACGGTCGTTATCTCTCCCGCAGCCGCAGCCTCGGCGCACGCCTTGTTTGACAGCACCGACAGCCCGTAGTGTCCCGCGACGAGGCGGATTATGGTGTCAAGTGCGCCGACCTCCATTATGACCGAAAATTTTTCGGGGGATATGCCCGCGCCCTCTATACCCGCGCGGAAGAGGCGGCGCGTGCCGGAGTCGGCGGGCTTCATTATGAGCGGCTCGCATCTCAGCTCATCGACCGTTATGACTCCGCGGGCGGCATACTTGCTGTCGGGCGGCACTACGACAGAGAGGTGGTCGGTGTCGAGCATCACCTCCGAAAAGCCGTCGGTGCAGCAGCTGCCCTCTATGACCGCAAGGTCTATCGCGTAGTTTTCAAGCTGCTCGCAGAGCTGCGGGGCTGTGCCCGTCGTGACGGTTATCTGCACCGACGGATCCTTCTCCGACAGCCGTGCCAGCACGCCGGAAAAGGCGCTGTTCATAGCGCTCGGCGTGATGCCGACCGAAAGCCGCCCGAGATTCCTTTTGGAAAGCTCTACGTCGTCCGACATCCGGCGGCACATCGACTGGATCATTTCCACATATTTAATAATGATCTCGCATTCGCGCGTCGGCACGAGACGGCGGTCGCCGCGCTCGAACAGCTGAGTGTCGAGCTCGCGCTCGACCGAGCGTATCTGCTGTGCGACAGCCGACGGTGTGAGCGCAAGTGCGCTTCCCGCGGCGGTGTAGGAGCCGGAGCGGTAGACCTCGAGCAGCGACACATAGCGTTGGTCGTAATGTATCCTGTCAAGCATCGGCTGCCTCCTCGCAGGTGCCGCCCCCATCGGCGTGCGTGTGACCGTCCGACGGGCACACCGGCGGTGCGTCGGTCTTCGGCGCGGCGGTGCCTCGGTCGTTTGCGCAGCAGCCGTCACGGTCGTCGTCATATTCGTCATCGTCGCTGCAGTATGTCATGTTTGAATATATACCGAGCGCCGCCTGCATTGCGGGCGACGCGCCGTGCAGAAAGCTGCGTCTGACTGTCGGCATCCTGTTCCTTCCTTTCCGTCGGTGCATAAAATGCGCCGAAAAAAATTTTGCGAGGGGCATATGAATACGCACATTGTGCTTTTTCACGCTGTCCCTCTTGATTTTCAGCTCGGATCGTACTATAATTATAGCCATGAATTCGATAATGTCAAATTATGATTTGATGTATGTCGATAAGTTTTTCTTATGTGAGGTCGGAAATGATAGATACGAAGGTCTACTCGCTGCTCAAGGTGAACGAATGCGGCAGCTTTGCCGCGGCGGCAAAACAGCTCTCGATAACGCAGCCCGCCGTAAGCCAGCATATCAAGGCGCTCGAGGAGGAGTTGGGCGTCAGGATATTCGAAAGAAGCAGCGGAAAGCTGGTCCTGACCAAGCAGGGCGGCGAGGTCGTCAAATATGCACTCAAAATGGTGGGGCTTTATAACAGTCTCAGGCAAAGCCTTTCAGACGGCAAAAGCCTTACGACGCACCTCACGGTCGGCGTTACGCACACCGCGGAGAGCAACCCGATAGCCGAATCTCTGGCGAAATACTGCTCGCAGAACGACCGCGTTAACATTAAAATGATTACAGACACTATAAGCAATCTTTATGCCATGCTCAAGACATACGATATTGATATAGCGATAGTAGAGGGCAGGATAAACGATCCCGGCATAAAATATCTGCTTATGGACACGGATTATCTTATACTTGCCGTTTCTCCCGATCATCCGTTTGCCAAAAAGAGTATGGTCACGCTTTCCGAGCTCAAAAAGGAGCGGATGATACTGCGTCTGCCCAACTCGGGAACGCGAAACCTGTTCGTGGCGCATCTTGAGAGCAATAATCTGAGCATAAGCGATTTCAACGTGATACTTGAGGTGGACAACATCGCAACGATAAAGGATCTGATACGCCGTGACTTCGGTGTTTCCATCCTTGCGCGCAGCGTCTGCCTTGACGAGCTGAAAAAAGGCAAGATCGTAGCGCTGCCGGTCGAAAATCTCAGCATGATGCGCGAGATAAACATTGCGTACCCCGCCGATTTCACTCAATTCGATATATTGCGCGATATAGTGCGAAGCTACAACGAGACGCTGCGGCTGTATAAGTGACGCCTTGTCGTAATTGTGCACAATAACATATAAATTATGTACAAAAACGGGCGTTCCGAGTGCTTTATCGGGGCGTCTGATGCGAATAAAGTGCACAATCATTATAAAATGTATACAATTTTTGACCCGAAGGGATTGACAAACCCCAACGCGGGTGATATTATTAATGCCGGATGCGGAGATGGGCGCCCGGCATTGTTTTTTGCGGGCGGCGCCGCATGACCGTAAAGGCAAAAGGATATATCAAAACGGATGACAGAGATCAGACTTGTTAACACAGATACGCTTTCCTGCGAGCCGGTGGTTCGCAGAATGAGCGACGGCAGCCTGCTTATGGTGGCTCAGTGCGGCGATACATACGAGCCGGCTCCACGAAACCGCGTTTACTTTTTTCACAGCTATGACGACGGCGCGACATGGAGCGAGCCCGTCTCTATATACCCCGAAAACGGATGCGCCGTATACTGCACCGAGGTCGCCTGCTTTGACGACCGCGTCGAGGCATATCTGACGCTGCACAACGGGCAGTTCTTCAACTGGCGCTCGGTCGTTATGGTCAGCACCGACTGCGGTCACACATGGACCGACCGCGGACCGTTCCCGGGGCTTGAGGCATACACCTTCATGCGCGGCAAGATCGTTTTGCGCAACTGCGACATCCTGATACCTTATCAGAGATACCCGATAAGCGCGGAGGAGAACGAACGCCTTGTTGCCAAATACGGCGGAACATACCGCCGCAGCGGAAAGTTGATGTATGTGGGCGTTACCGACGTCGGCATCGACTATGTTGACAACGGCGTGGCGCTGAGTCGTGACGGCGGCGCGACATATGAGATATGCCCATGCCCGCATTTTCTGATACGCGGCGAAACGGGGCTTCAGTGGGTGTGGAGCGAGCCGACGATCGTCGAACTTTCGGACGGCCGCGTGGCAATGCTCATACGCGTTACGAAGGATGTGCTGTGGTACAGCGAGTCGTCGGACGGCGGCAGAACGTGGAGCGGGTTCGTGCCCACCGACATTCCAAATCCCTCCTGCAAGCCGAAGCTGATAGGGCTTCCCGACGGCAGGATCGCGCTCGTTCACGATCCCGACAGGCAGAAGCGCAATCCTCTTGCCGTCTGGATATCCGACGACGATATGAGGACATGGCGTCGGCGCGAGGTCATATCGGATTTTCCGCTCAATTTCGACTACCCCGACGGTTTTTACGAAAACGGAAAGCTTTATATCTCGATCGAGCTCCAGCGGCGCGACGTTCTGTTTATAAAGCATTCGGTCTGAGGCATAAGCGGGCAAAAAAGAGGCGGCTAGCCTCTTTGTGCCCGATAAAATGTATACAATTTTAAAACCAAGAATACAAAAAAGAAAGGCAAGGCAATCAACAATGAAAAAATTCACGGCGATCCTCATTATTGCGGCGTTCATGCTGACGCTTGCGGCACTCCCCGCGTTTGCGGCGGATATGCCCGGTCTTGTGATCACCGAAATACTGCGCAACCCGAAGGGCAACGACACATACGAGGGCTTTGAGATAATGAACGCCTCGGATGCTGCAATCGACCTTTACAATTACCGCATTTTCTACCGTAACGGCGCGTCCGTTGAGGAAAACGCGGCGGTCGCGGCAGCCGACGTCAAGTTTTACACCTATCTTGCGGCTGCGCCCGGCGATGTTGTGCTGGCGCCCGGCGAGATCGCAATGGTTTGGTGCGTTTATTCGGACTGCTACAAGAAAGCCGATCCGGTGTACGGCGGCTTTGTGAAGGATCTCGGCGGCGGAAAGGTCGAATACAATTTCGACGCATACCGCAACGACATGAAGACCGATTCCGGCTGCGAGCTTGACCCGTCCGTGAAGGTGCTTATAAACGACAAGACCGGCGGCAAGTATTTTGAGACAAAAAAGGCGGCTGTCGAAAACGGCTTCAACCTTGAAAATTCCGGCGTCGTCCGTATGTGGGTATGCCCGCGCGAGGGCGATATCACATCGGCGACCTGCATCATCGACTCTCTGACTGCCGGTAAGGGCGTAGCTACCTCCTATGAGCCCCAAAGCGGAACGCCCGTCATGAAAGCGACCGATTCCGAAAGCTTTACTCCCGGTGTGCTTGACGAGAAGCAGACCGTTCTGCGTGCGCTTGCCGATTCGCTCGGCAAAACGCCCGCGACCGATCCTCCCGCGACCGACGGCGGCTCGAAGCCCGGCGAGACCAAGCCCGGCGGAGACGCTCCCGCGACAGGCGACGTCGGCATGGCTGCATGGGCAGTTCTTGCGGCGCTTTCGCTCTGCACGGCGGTTCCGGCGGTGAAGCTTTGCGTACGTAAGAGCGCAGACGACTGACGATGAAAATGTCAAGGCATACAGTCGTGCTTGCGGCTCTGATAATATTTGCTATGATATCACCGTTTGTTTTCTTGGCGTGTGACGGCTCGCCGTCCTCCTCCACCGAAACGACTGCCGGCGATCCCGGCACCACAGCGCCCGGCGACACCACGAGCGGCGTCGCCGGCAGCGCTGCGGAGACCACCGAGGATATTTCCTCGCTTGCCGACAACGATATCCGCCGATTCCGCGACAAAGTAAAGGCGGGCGACTGGGGAATGGCGCTGACTGCCGCGCTTGAGGCGGGCGACTCGGTGTATATCCCCGCGGGAACATACCGTATGTCCTCTGTAAAGATCCCCTCCGGAAAGACGGTGTACGGCGACGGAGACGGGACGAAGATATTTCCCCTCGGCAGCATTCTTTTCGATATCAGCGGCAGCGCCGGTGAGGAGATAAAGCTCGCCGAGGATATGCCCGACTTTTCCGATACCGTAAAGCTCACAAAGTCATCGGGCGCAAAAGAGGGCGACCTCATTTACCTCATGAGCCAGCGCAACTGCACGATACTTGAGGACTGCACCTACGACTGGGTGCTCGGCAGATCGTACAAGAGCGGCGTCGCCTGCTTTTTTGCCGAGTTCCTTACCGTTGCCGAGGTTTCGGACGGCGGAAGGACGCTGCGTGCGTCGGGCGCGACCGTATTTCCCTTTTACCGTGCTGACGGTTCGCATGAGTCGGTGCCGCGCAAGCCTGCGGGGACGGTATCAGACTACCCGTATATGCGCGACGGCGCTACGGTGAGGCTCGTAAGACCCGTACACGATGTTACGGTGCGCGATCTTACCGTTATAGAATGCACCGGCTCGGCAGTCGTCGGAAGCTGGATGCGCGACTGCGTTATCGAGCGCGTTACGGTGCGCACAGAGGAGAAGAAGGTGCCGAAGGCGGGGCTTTGCCTTCTCCGTATCTCCGAGGCGCTCGACTGCGAGGTGAGGGGATGCAGCTTTCTTGTCCCGCAAAAGCCTGCGGCGTCGCTGCATCAGAAAAGCGAAAATTACGGCGATTACAACATCGCACGGATAACGCGCAGCTACCGCAGCGGCTTTGACGGCTGCTATTCGGATTTTTCGACTCACGCCTTTCTGATAGGCAAGGCTCACAAAAATGGCACTTCCTACGGCTGCTACGTGAGGAACTGCACCGCCGAGAATGCGATATGGGGCGGCGTATATGTTTCGGGCGGCTGCTACAATACCGAGATCACCGGCAACACGGTGAAAAATTCGGGGCGCGGTCTTGTTGCCGCGGGCAGAAAGAACTATATCGCCGACAACGATATAACGCTCTCGCTAAGTCCGCTTACCGATTATTATTATGTCCGCCGCGAACAGGGCGGCACCGCGGGGATAGCGCTCATCGAGGGCTGCGCGGTCGATACGGTGGTAGAGAACAACCGCGTGTCGGAGGCGGCGACGGCCATACTCATACGCGACGGGTATGAGGAAACGAATATATTCGAATACGGCGACATTACGGTGAGAAACAACACCGTGACCGACTGCGTGCGCGGTGTTATGATCTACCGCCACGAGGCGAACGTCGGCGAAAAGCGGCTGAGGCTGACGGTGACGGGCAACAGCTTTTCTGGCGGCGCGTCCGGCACGCGCTTTGCGGGCAAGACCGCGATAGTGCTTGACCCCGAGACGACCGGAGAGGTCATAAAGGACAACACATTTTCAAATTTTACATCCGAGATATATCCCGCCCGTTGAGGCGGCGAAAAATGCGAAAGGCGGAAGAACACATGAAACGCGCGATAAGATACATTTCTCTTATACTTGCGGCGATATTTATTTCGGCTCTGTTTGTCGGATGCACCCGCGGCAGCGGCGACGATACAACGGCAAGCGGCGCGGCGACATCGGGAAACACCGCACCCGAAGAGACATCAAGAACACACGACGAAAACGGCTATCTGCTTGACAGCCTGCCCGCAGATCTCAACTTCGGCGGCGAGAAGGTGACCGTTCTCTATTGGAACGACGCTCCGTTCACCGATTTTGAGGCTGAGCAGAGCGACGACAAGATAATTAACGCCATCAACACCCGCAATGCAAGCGTTGCAGAGAGGCTCGGCATCACGTTTGACTGGGTGGGCATTCCCGGAAACACCAAAAACCGCGAATCGTATGCGACGACCGTGCGCGGCAGCACCGGCACCGGCGCGGGAGATTTCGACCTCCTTGCGGCGCACAGCCTTGTCGGTCAGGATCTTTTCCTTCAGGGGCTGCTCTGCAATCTGAACGACGTGAAATATCTTGACTTCGGCAAGCCGTGGTGGCCGAAGCAGCTCACGGAGGCGGCGTCGGTCGGCAATAAGCTCTGCTTTGCCTCGGGCGATATCTCCACGAATATGCTCTGGTATATGACCGTAATGTTTTACAACGTCAGCCTTGCCAAGACCTACGGCATAGAAGATCTGCACGACACGGTGCTTTCGGGCAAGTGGACGCTTGAAAAGATGGAGACGGTCATAAAGGACGCATACCGCGACACGAACGCGAACGGTGTCAAGGATGTGGGCGACAACTTCGGTCTTTACTGTCCGAACACGACGCTCGACTCCTTCCTGTTCGGCAGCGGCATACGTGTTATCGACCATGACGACAAGGATATGCCCAAGCTCTCAGACGACTACGGCAGCGAAAAGACGATAAAACTCGTCGAGGATCTCTGCAGTCTGTTTTACACCTCAAACGATGCCATGACCGCGGCGCAGAACAACAGCACGAACTTTGCCTCGGGCGAGTATATCCTTTACTCCAACTATGCCCACAATGCGGCAAACGCGTTCAAGGATGTGACATTCGACATGAGCGTGCTGCCCTTCCCGAAATACGACGAGGCGCAGAAGGATTATATCACCACCGAGTCGTTCAGCTACTCGATATATATGATCCCGATGGATGCAAAGAACACCGACAAATCGGGAGCGGTCATGGAGGCTCTGGCGTCGGCGGCGTACCGCACGACCACCCCCGCCATATTTGAGGCGTCGCTCAAGCTCAGATACGCACTCAACAACAAGACCTCGCAGGTGTATGACATTATCAAGAGCAACATCTGCTTCGATCTCGGCAGAATGTTCGGCGCGAACCTTGACAACAAGACTCACGTTGCGTTCCGCAATGCGATAGCAAAGAACAATCCCGCATGGGCTGTAACTTATGCGGAGCTCAAAAACGTGCTGAACGCAAAGCTTAAGGATCTTTTCGGAAACTGAGAGGAGATATATGTACATAGCGATAGATGCCGGCAGCAGCTTTCTCAAGCTCGGGCGGCTTGACGTCGCGGGCGGCAATGTGACCGTTGCCGCAAGCGAGCGTCATGCCGTCCGCAGGACGGCTGTCGGGCAGTCATACAAATACGAATACGATATTGCCGGTATAGTCGGGCAGGTGCGCGACTATATCGACCGCGCCGCGACGGAGGGAGATGTCGAGGGCATACTCATCACCGCGCAGATGCACGGATATGTGCTGAAGGACCTCCGCACCGGCAGGCTGTCGGATTATGTTTCATGGCAGGACGAGAGATGCCTTGTCACGCACGGCGACGGATCGTATCTTGACGGGCTGCGCGCGCGCATTCCCGCCGATGTCATTGCCCGCAGCGGCATGCGGCTGAAATGCGAAATGGCGGTATGCAATCTTTATGCCGACGCGTGCGAGCGAAAGCTCGATCTTTCGGACGGCGGTTACGAGATATTCACGCTCGGCTCCTGCATAACGCAGCAGCTCTGCGGCAGAAATATAACGCACATAACGAGCGCGGTGCCGACGGGCTTTTACGATCTGCGCGCGGGCGGCGTGCCGAACCGCGAGCTGCTCTCGATGCTCGGCATGAGCGGGCTGCACCTGCCCGAGGTCACGGATGAATTTTCGCCCTGCGGGGTGTATCACCCGGCGGGCGGCGGGGCTGCGATACCCGTTTATCCCGATGTGGGAGATCAGCAGGTGTCGATACTCGGCGGCGGTCTTGACGGCGGCAGCCTCAATATCAACATAGGCACGGCAACGCAGATGTCCTCTGTCAGCACGGCATGGGAGCCGGGCTTTTACGACAGCATTTACGAGCTGCGTCCGTATTTCGGCGGCAGATATCTGAGGACCGTCACAAAGCTGCCGGGCGGCAGGTCGCTGCAGGTCATTGCGGACTTTTTTGCGGACGTTCTGCGCACCTTCGGTGGGAGTGAACTTTCCATGCCGCAGATATGGGACAGGGTGATGGAGCTTGCGGGCGATAAGGACGGTACGCTTGACGTAAGGACCGGCTTTTATCGCGGGCTGCTCTTCAATGAGGGTGCGATAAAGAACATATGCGCGTCAAACTTCAGCTGCCGCGAACTGGCATCGGGCGCGTTTGCGGATCTCGCACGCGTTTTTGACGATATCATTCCCGTCCTCGATGCCTCGGGCAGCGCCGGAAAGATAGTTATATGCAGCAAGTTCGGCGAGGTGATACGCAAGCATATGCGCGGGCTGCCGAACGCGCGCAGATATGACATCGGGCTTGCACCGGATGCGGAAAACAGCTTTCACGGTCTCGGGCTGCTCGTATGCCGCGGAAAGGAACGGAAACGAACGAAAATGAAAAAAATGCGGTGCTGAAGGGAAGCATGCTGAGCGAGGTCTGCTTTCCCAACATCGCAATGATGTACAAAAATGCGGGACTCGATTTCACCATAATCGACTGCGAGCACGGAGCGTTTGATTACAGCCAGGTAGCCGCAACGGTGACGGCGTTCAGGCTCTCGGGCGTGCGGGCGATAGTCCGTATTCCCGAGATCAGGCGCGAACCGATAACGAAATATCTTGACATGGGTGCCGACGGGCTGCTGGTGCCGATGGTGAAGGACGCCGACGATGCGAAGCGGCTCGTCGGCTTCGGCAAATACCAGCCGACGGGCAACCGCGGGCTTTCGATAAACCGAGCGCACAGCCGTTACGCCCCCGGCGACATGAACGAATATCTTGCGGCGGCTAACCGTCGTGTACGGCTTTACGCCCAGATAGAGCTTGTGAGCGCGCTTGAGGATGTTGAGCGCATTGCCGCCGTTGACGGCATTGACGGGATATTTGTGGGGCCTACCGATCTTTCGATGGCGCTCGGTGTGTTCAACAGACTTGATTCCCCCGTGCTGCTTGACGCCTGCCGCCGCGTGGCGGAGGCTGCCGGCGCCGCGGGCAAGGTCTCGGGCATCATAACGGGGAACGCGGGGCTTATAAGTGCCTGCCGCGCCTTCGGCATGAGCGTTTTCTGCATGGGTAGTGAAACGCGCCTGCTCTCCTCGGGGCTTTCAAACATCGCGGGCAAGCTCTCCGATATCGGGTGAGCGCCGGCAGCGTGAAAGATAAAAAATTACCGTATGTCAACCGTCACGGTTGACATACGGTAATTTTATTTTTCTTCGGATACGGAGCCTTTTTCTATCATATCCATTGCGACGAGCGCCTTTTTTAAGGCGTAGTCGTGGTGCTCGTCGAATTTGCCGAGGCAGACGTCAAGCGTATCGTTCATCAGCGACTGCACGAGCGTCATATGGCGGCTGTTGTATTCGTCGGTGAACTGCTGCCTGTAAAGCGGCACGTTTATCGAAAATATCGTATAAAGCGTCGGTGCTATCGTTGCGTAGGCATTTATCATATATCTGTTGCCCGACATTTCTATCACCGCACGGTGAAAGGCGATGTCCTCGGCAATGCCGCCGTTCTGCGCCTTGCCGTCAAGCAGCTCCATGAGCCTTATCAGCGGTGCGTATCTGCGGCGGCTTTCGAATATGTTCTTTACCGCGTTTGTTTCGATATAATGGCGGTAGTCGTAAAGGTCGAGCAGGTCGGAACGCTCAAACGGGACGATCTGCTTGCAGCCGTTGCCGAGCATAATCACCATGCCTTCCTTTTCGAGCTGCTGAAAGATGGTGCGCACCGGGCTGCGGCTTATCCCGTATTTTTCGCACACCGACTGCTCGGTCAGCTTTTGCCCCGGCTTCAGCTTTCTTGTTATTATGTCGGCGCGTATCTCGCGCAATATGGCTTCCGACGTCGCGCTGCGAAGCGGCACGCTCCCACTCATGCTTTCCATATGATCTCATATCCTCATTCCGTTACAATAATAAAAGTATACAACAAAATGCTCCGATTGTCAACACAGCGGAGCTTTGCGTGCATACCGCGGCGCGAGGCGTCATATGATTGACTGAGATTTCTTTTGGAAGGGACGGATGGAGCAAAATGGATCCATATAAGAACAATATTGCGGACAACAACGCGGCGGGGCGTCCTCAGGCTCCGATAATGGCGCGCACGGCGACGCAGGAGCTTGCGGATGATTTTTCGCTGCCCGATTACAAGCCCGAGATAAGGCGGCTCATCTCCGTTACGGCGTCGGTGTCGCCCGCCGCGCATTATCTGACAACGGGACATGCCGAGTTTGCCGGAACGGTGAGATACTGCATACGCTATGAGGGAGGCGACGGCGGCGTGTGGTCTGCCGAGCTTCCTTCCGAGTACGATCTCGACCTTACGACCGACAACGACCCGTCTTTTGACACCGACGGCGCCGTGGCGTATGCCGACGTTGTGTGCGACTCGGTGAACGCACGTGTGACGGCTCCGCGGCGTCTTTCGATACGCACGCGCGTGCGCGCCGATGCAGCCGTGCTCGGCAGGCGCACACTTGACGATGTGATAAGCGGTCAGGCGCTGCCGGAATCGGATATCAGGCGGCTCACCGCGTCATCGGCGTCGGCTGTCGTGCACCGCGGAACTGCTGAGGCGTCGGAATATTCGGACACATTCATGCCAGACGACGGCGGCGAGGGCGAGATAAGAGTGATATGCTGCCGCGCCGAGCCTTTTGTGAGCGAGGCGGCGCTTACTGCCGACGGCGTTTCGGTGCGCGGCGAGATATTCGCGTCGGTGCTGCTCTGCCGCGAGAGCGAGGGCGCGCGCCCGTTCGCCGCAGCGCGCCGCATTCCGTTTGTCGAAACGGTCGCGGCAGACGGAGATGGCGGACGGACGGTCGGCTGCCGCGCGTGGGGCGATGTTACCTCGGCAAAAGCCGAGCCCGACGGCAGCGGCGGCATCGTTTGCTCGTTTGAGACGGTCATTACAGCCGAGGTGCTGACCGAGGAAAATGCACGGTACACCGCCGATATTTATTCCTCATCGCACGAGACCGCCTCGACGATGCGTCAGTGCGATATCCCGACGGCGATAAAGAGCTTCAACGCCAATATGACGGTGAGCGGCGGAGCGGAGCTTTCGTCTCTCGGTGCCGACGCCGGCATGAGAGTCGTTGATGCATGGGCGGAGGCTCTGCCGCCGGCAGGTGACAAGAGCACCGAGGATGATGCGGGCTTTCGCATTGCGGGCAGGCTGCGCGTGCGCGCGCTGCTCGACGACGGCGCCAACATGACGGCAAAGGAATTTGAGATACCGTTCAGATACGAACCCGAGCTGCCCGCGGAGTGCATGCCGTTTGTCGGCGGCGGGTACTCCGAGTGGAGGATAGGCGTGCCGGTGTGCCGCGTTCGCCTTGACGGGGAGCGCCTTGCGGCGGATTGCGAGGTTACGGTCGCGGCGCGTCTTTGCGGACGCGAAAAGCTGACGTCGGTCGCCGAGACGAAGGTGGAGGATGCGCGCGCGGCACGGCGCGGCAGCATATGCGTTTATTACCCGACCTCCGACGACACGCTGTGGAGCGTTGCAAAGCGCTACGGCACCGACACGGCGTCTCTTGCCGCGTCAAACGGCATCGATCCCGCGGCGGGACCGACAGATAAGCTTTCCGCGTGCGGCGTGAAGTTCGTTATCGTATAAAAACAAGGGCTGCCGCGCAATTGCGCGGCAGCCCTTTCGGAATATGCAGGCTGTGTCAGATACTCAGTCTTCCCACGGGAACTTGTACTGGGTGAGTCCGAGCTCGTCACGAACCTCGCAGATCTCCTTCTGGACCGACTCGTTGATCGGCACACCGTCCTTGCGGGCGAGGCGAACGAGGTGTTCCTTCTCACCTGCGGTGTAGATGCGCTCGGCTCCGGGAGCCTTCTTGGAGTTGCGGACAGAGCGGATGATCTCGCCGGCTTTCTTGCGGCAGAGCTCTTCGCCGAGGAAGTGGTTGGTGTCGATGGCGATGAAGAAGTGACCGAGGTGATAGGGGACCTTTTCACCGTTCGGACCCTTGCCGTCGAGAGCCTTACCGTAGTTGCCGTCCTGAAGAACAGCGGAAAGAAGCTCGACGACCATTGCATAGCCGTAGCCCTTGTATCCGCCGAGAGCCTCGCCGATACCGCCGAGGGTGGTAAGAGCGGCTGTGCCGTTGCGGATCTTCTTGAGGGCGACTGCGGCATCACCGGAGACGGGGTTGCCGTCGATGTCGATGATGGTGCCGGGATGTACGTCTTCGCCTATACGGGCGTAGTATTCGATCTTACCGTTCTGCGTGATGGAGGTCGCGCAGTCGATGAGGAAGTCGAAATCTTCGTCGGTGGGGATACCGATGGTCAGGGGGTTGGTGCCGAACATGCCTTCAACACCGAAGGTGGGAGCGACGGAAGGACGGGCGTTTGTACCGGTGATACCGATGCAGCCTTCCTTGCAGGACATCCAGGGATAGTAGCCGGCGATGCCGTAGTGGCAGGAGTTGCGCACAACGACCATGCCCATGCCGTACTTCTTTGCCTTGTCGATAGCCATTCTCATGGACTTGTAGCCGATGACCTGGCCCATACCGTCGTGACCGTCAACGACAGCGGTGGTCTCGGTCTCCTTAACGACCTCAAAGTTGGTCACGGGGTTCTGGATACCCGCCTTGATGCGGTCAAGGTAGATGGGCTTGAAGCGGTTGACACCGTGGGACTCGATGCCGCGCTTGTCGCTCTCAAGAAGAACGTCGGCGCAGATCTCGGCGTCCGCACGGGGAATGCCGTATCCTACAAAGCTGTCAACGACGAAATTTGTGATCGTTTTCCAATCGACAATGTTTGTTTTTGCCATGATTTTATTACCTTTCAGTATAAAATTTTTTTGACACGCGGATTGCCCGCTATACGTCATCATTATATCACAACGGGAGGTCTTTTGCAATATCTGCGCGAAAATAAAAATTAAATTGTTAAATAAAAAACAAACTCCGGACAGGGCGGAATATGTGAGTGTTCACCGAAAACCGCTTTTTGCGGTGTTCGGTGTTCAGATCACCTCAAAGTTCGTCCATGCACGCCGTCCCTCTGCATCGGTGACTCTTACGCGCAGAAAACGGTCGAGTCTGCCGGGTGTTGCCGACGCGGTGTATTCGGCGTGTGTGAGTCCCTCGCCGCGCACGGCGCGTCCCTTTGCCCATGAAACGTTCGTATCGAATATGATCTCGCTCACCGGCGAGCAGTCAACGGTAAAGCGGTCGCCCTCGCGGCGCAGATGTACTTCGGGTCCCTGTGAGGCGTAGAAATCGCCGCGCTTTATTGCGGAGAGTATGTCGCCGTCCGGCGCGCATTTTACCGCGACAAAGGCAACGGTGGCGTCGGTGCCGTCGTAATAGTGCGCGTCGTCGGTCGCAAGCATGTGGAACGTCACCCCGCGGCAGGCGAGCAGATCGCAGAACGCTTCGGATTCGGGGCGGAAGGACGAATGAGCGCCGGACACGGTGTTGAAGATCTCGGTCGCGTCGAAAAAGGTCTGTCCCGCGACGACGGACGGATCGTTGAGCGACCATCCCGGGTGCGCCAGCACCGCGATGCCGCCCTCGGCGTGTATAGCCTCGGCTATTTCGGCGGGGGACTGATCCTCCGAGACTGCGGGCTCGTTTGCGCAGCCGAGTGCCAGTATGTGATAAATGCCTATGCCGACGCAGGGGTCGGAGCCGCCGACATTGTATTCCGCGCCGGAGATCACGCGCAGTCCGCCGAGCGTGCCGGAGGGGGTCCACTTCCAGTGGTCGGTGATCGCTATTGCGTCAAAGCCCGCCGCAGCGTATACGGCAGCAGCCTCCTCGGGCGTTTTTTTGCCGTCGGAGCGGGTGGTGTGCATGTGAAGCCCGACCTTCAGCCGGTCATTGCCGAACATATCGGTAAACATGAGTTTTCCTCGCTTTCGTATTTTATCCGGGTAAATTATATCACAAAGCATCCGGGCGTGCAACATTTATGAGGACGGATAATGAAAAACAAATAAAAAAACACTTGCAAAATGCGCGCCGATGAGGTATCATTATATATGCAGCCCACATCTGCGCACAAAAAGAAAGGAACTTCGCCGAAATGGAAAATGATGTTGTACGCATTGGTATAATCGGATGCGGCGGGATAGCAAACGGCAAGCATATGCCTGCTCTCGCAAAGCTGAAAAACGTAAAAATGGTCGCATTTTGCGACATAGTGGAATCAAAGGCTCTGAAGGCGCGCGAAAAGTTCGGAACGCCCGACTGTGCGGTCTACACCGACTATAAAAAGCTGCTCGAGGACAAGTCCATAGACGTTGTTCACGTGCTGACGCCGAACCGCAGCCACAGCTTTATCACCGTTGACGCACTTGAGGCCGGCAAGCACGTTATGTGCGAAAAGCCCATGGCTATCAACTCCGTCGAGGCGCAGAAAATGCTTGACGCCGCGGCGCGCACCGGAAAGAAGCTGACGATAGGCTATCAGAGCCGCCAGCGCAACGACGCGATATATATCAAAAACGAGGCGGACGCGGGAACGTTCGGCGACATTTACTACGCCAAGGCGACCGCACTGCGCCGCCGCGCCGTGCCCACATGGGGCGTGTTCCTCAACGAATACGAGCAGGGCGGCGGTCCCCTTATCGACATCGGCACGCACGCGCTCGACCTTACGCTCTGGACGATGAACAACTACAAGCCGAAATACTGTGTCGGCACTACATATCACGCGCTGAACGACACAAAGGAGCAGGGCAACGCATGGGGCAACTGGGACGCGTCGAAATTCACCGTTGAGGATTCGGCGTTCGGCTTTGTCGTGATGGAAAACGGCGCGACGATCAACCTTGAGGCGTCGTGGGCGATCAATATGCTTGACACGCGCGAGGCTATAACCACGATATGCGGCACAAAGGCGGGTGCGGATATGCTCGACGGCGTGCGTATCAACGGTGTGCGGCAGAATCTGCAATATGTCATGAAGCCGGATATGAACGCCAAGGGCGCCGCGTATTTTGACGGCGTGAAGGGCGAAAGCCCCGCCGAGCGCGAGGCGCGCCAGTGGATAAACGCGGTTGTCAACGACACCGATCCCTGCGTGCTGCCCGAGCAGGCGATAGTCGTAACGCGCATACTCGAGGGCATTTACACCTCGGCAAAGACGGGAGATATCTTCCGCTTTGATAAATAAGGAGAAGAAAAATGTGTGATATAAACGAGATCAAGGAAGCCATTGACGAGCTTAAGGAAAAGCTCGACGATCTCTGCGATTCGATAGAGGACACCGTTGAGACCGCCGTGCAGGATGCGGTGGAGGACGCAGTGCAGGATGCCGTGGAGGACGCCGTGCAGAATATCGATATGGGCTCCGGCGGTGCGGTCATGTATGTGCTGTCGCAGGACGGCAAGTATCTCGTCCCGTTCGTGCACGCGCATGCATATCGCATAAAAAAGGGTGAGGAGCCGTATGCCATAAGCGTTTCGAGCGGCAATATGCAGGTTCAGGTCGGAAAATACGAAAACAAAGCGGCTGCGTTGGCGGAGATGCGGAATATCATGGCGGCGCTCCGCAACCGCGAAGATATTTACGAGGTCAAATAAATCGAAAGGGACAGATAAAAATGAAACTCAGCGTACTTGAAAACCTTTATGCAGCGAAGACCCTTGAGGAATCGCTGTCCATAATCACCGGTCTCGGCGTGCATACCGTCGAGATGGGCGCGGGCGGATACCCCGGAAAAGCACACTGCAACCCCGAGGAGCTGCTTGCCGACAAAGCAAAATTCAATGCCTTTGTCGATACCTTCAAAAAATACGATGTCGAGATCTGCGCTCTTGCCGCGCACGGCAACCCGCTGCATCCCGACGCAAAAACCGCCGCGGCGTATGACGCCGATTTCAAAAATGCCGTACTGCTTGCCGAAAAGCTCGGCATCGACACGGTGGTCTGCTTCTCCGGCTGCCCCGGTGACAGCGAGGGCTCGAAATACCCCAACTGGGTCACCTGCCCGTGGCCGGATGATTTTCTCAAGATCCTTGACTGGCAGTGGAGCGAAAAGCTCATTCCTTACTGGAAAAAGACCGCCGCGTTTGCCGAGGCTCACGGCGTGACGCACATTGCGTTTGAAATGCACCCCGGCTTTTGCGTTTACAATCCCGAGACCATGCTCAAGCTCCGTGCCGAGGTCGGCCCCGTGCTGGGCGCGAACTTTGACCCCTCGCACCTTATCTGGCAGGGCATCGATCCCGTGGCGGCTGTGCGTTATCTCAAGGGCGCTATCTATCACGTACATGCCAAGGACACCAAGATCGACAAGTACAACACCGCACAGATCGGTGTGCTCGACACCAAGCATTACAGCGACGAGCTGAACCGTGCATGGGTGTTCCGCACCGTAGGATTCGGCAACGGCGAGGGATATTGGAGAGATTTCGTCTCCAATCTGCGTCTCTGCGGCTATGACCGTGTGCTCTCCATCGAGCATGAGGACAGCGTTATGACCATCGATGAGGGTCTGCGCAAGGCTGTTGAGTTCCTCAAGCCCATCGTAATGACCGAGGATAAGCCCCGCACGATGAGCTGGGCGTAATATCAAAAAATATTTGCAGATTTCGGCAGAGAAAATCGTTTTCTCTGCCGATCTGTTGTGTTGGGAAAACAAAACAAGGTCGGATCGTAATGATCCGACCTTGTTTTTTTGCGCCGGGGCGCAACGCTTTGTGCTTCAGGCGCAGAAGCGCTTTATATCTGCTTCGAAAGCAGCCTTCTCCGCTTCGTCGGTGACGTGAGCGGTAAGCTCGATGGGGCTCATGAGGTCAAGGCTGAATATACCCATTATTGATTTGGCATCGACAACGTATCTGCCCGACTTGAGGTCAATGTCAAAATCGTACTTTGAAGCGATATTAACGAAGTCGCGGATGTCGGATATCGTATAAAGGCGAATGCTTGCTGTTACCATTTTACTGCTCCTTTTTTAGTTCACTGCATTAATTTTATCACACCTTACCACGGCTGTCAAGTACCGCGCGAAAATAATTTATCGCGGGAGCGCGATACCGGGTGAGACTTTGTGAGACTACGCGCAAAGCGGGCGGCGGTAGAATAAAACTGCGCCGGAAAAAGGCGAGGAAGGGGTTGATCCAAACGGAATAAACGACAAGAGCAAAATGGCACGGGGCGTGCCGAAACCGCGTGCGGGACGCCTTATCCGTGCCTGCAAAAACGGGACCGTGTTCCGTCTTGCGGCGGAATACATTGCCGAAAACCGCGGTGATGGGCAGCTGCCGAACATTGCGGGGTTTTGCCGCAGTCTCGGCGTGAGCGTCGGTGAATTCGAAGGGCTGCGGATGACTCACCCGGACATTCACGGCATCCTTTGCGCGGCGTTTGAGGACGAGGCGCTGAACTCGGAGATACCGGCGTCGGTGCTTACGCTTTATCTGCGCGACAGGCTCGACTACGACCGCCCGGGCGACGCAAAGGATGCGCCGGTGACGGTGGTGTTTGAACATGACCTGCTCAAGGACGGCAGCTGAGGGCGCGCTGCACATCGGCGGTGTGCCGAATCCGCGTCAGGCGCTGTTTTTTGCGGCGCGGGAGAAGTTCATTGCCTACGGCGGGGCGCGCGGCGGCGGTAAGTCGTGGGCGCTGCGGCGCAAGCTCGCGGGGCTTTGCCTGCGCTATCCCGGTATCAGGTGTCTGCTCATTCGCCGTACGCTCGGGGAGCTGCGCACGAACCATCTTTTGCCCATGCTCGCCGAGTATCGCGGGCTTGTGAGCTACAGTGAGTACGAAAAGCGCATATCCTTTCCCGGCGGGTCGGCGATATGGCTCGGCTACTGCGCGGCGGACCGCGACGTTCTCAGGTATCAGGGTCAGGAATACGACATTATTGCCGTTGACGAGGCAACGCAGCTGAGCGAATATCAGTTTTCGATCTTTAAGGCCTGTCTGCGCGGCACGGGGGACTATCCCCGCCGTATTTATCTGACCTGCAACCCCGGCGGCGTCGGGCACGCATGGGTGCGTCGTTTGTTTATCGAGCGCGACTACCGCGAGGGAGAGCGCGCCGCCGACTATGCGTTTATTCCCGCAACGGTGTACGACAACGGTGTGCTGCTGCGTTCGGCTCCCGACTATGTAAGGCAGCTCGAGAGCCTGCCGCCCCGGATGCGCGACGCGTGGCTTTTCGGCAGGTGGGATGTGTTTGAGGGGCAGTTCTTTCCCGAATTCGACCCCGCAAAGCACGTTTGCGCGCCGTCGGAGCTGCCGCGCGCCGTGCAGCGCTTCATTGCGCTCGACTACGGCTTCGATATGCTCGCGGTGCTGCTCATGGGTGTTGCCGCGGACGGCTCGCTGTCTGTCGAGGGCGAGCTGTGCCGCCCGGGGCTTACACTGTCGGAGGCGGCACGCTGTGCGGCTGAGCTTGCCGTGCGCGGGGATGCGGGGTATGCCGTTGCGTCGCCGGATCTGTGGAACCGCCGTCAGGACAGCGGCATGAGCGGCTTTGAGATAATGCAGGCGATCGCCGGGATGCCGCCGATGCGTCCCGCCGACGACCGCAGGATACCCGGTTGGCGCGTTGTGCGCGAGTATCTTGCGGGAGTCGATAAAAAGCTGCGCATAAGCTCAGCCTGCCCGGAGCTGATACGCTGTCTGCCGGCGCTGCTGTTTGACAAAAATCGCCCGGAGGATGCGGCGGACGAACCGCACTCGGAGACGCACGCGCCCGAGGCGCTGCGGTATGCGCTTATGAGCCGTGTGCCGTGTGTGTGCGAACGCGAAGAAGAATTTGCAAATTTCCGCTTTGAGCGCAGGCACGGCTCACCGCTGTGGGAATGAAACAAGGAAAGGTACGGACTTTTACCATGATACAAAACGATCTGTCGCGGCGCGCCGTTATCGGGCGAAAACAGAACCGCGGCTTCTCCCCGACCGCCGAGGGGAGCTTCAGAATAGAAAATATGCGCATTCTTGCCGACGGAGCAGCGGCGGTGCGCGAGGGCTTTGCTTACCGCTGCACACTGCCGGCAGCGCCGCGCGCAATGCTCGGTGCAGATGAGAAAAGGTTTTATGTCATTGCAGGGAGCGGTTTTTACCTTACCGACACCGAAACGGGGGAGAGCACGCTCATCTCGGAGGTGAACACGTCGGCGGGCGGCGCGGCGATATTCCGTTACGGCGGCAGGGTGTATGTCCTCGACGGCGACGACATGTGGCTTTACGGCGACGGCGGGCTTACGCCGGAGGCGGGGTATGTTCCGCTTTACGGCAGACGGTGGGATCCGACTGCCTGCGGCAGTGTGAACGAGGCGCCGAACCTTATGACGCGCAAAATACGGATAAACTACCGTATAAGCGAGCCGCCGGCGCGTCTTGTGACCGGCATCGCGGCTGCGGCGGTCGAGTCCTTTGAGCTTAACGGAAAGCCCGTGACCGCTGCGGACGGCGTGACGTGGTCGCTCGACGGCGACGGTTGCCGTATCGGCGTGACGGGGCTGAAGAGCGACGATTCGGTGACGGTGTGTCTTACGCTTGCCGAGTCTGCGCTCGACCGCACGCTGCTTGCCTCCTGCACGGGAGCCGCCGTGATAAACGACGGCAAAACGGCGCGCATATGCTGCTTCGGCGGCACCGATCCCGCGGAGATATTCGTTTCATCGCCGACGTCATGCACGGCGGGAGGAGAAAATGCGGACGGGCTTTACTTTCCCGTTGACGGCATCCTGAAGACCGGCGACGGAGGGGAGACTGTGATGGCTGTCGGCAACTGCGGCGGGCGGACGCTCGTGTTTACGGCCGAGGGGACCTATGCGCTTTCATGTGCCGGCAGCCGCGTGCCTTCGGTGAAGCCCGTCGGCGGTATAGGCGGCATCCTTGCGCCTGGCTGTGCCGCGGCATCTGCCGACACCGTGGCGGGCGTGGGCGGCGACGGGATATACATCGGCGACGCAGCGGGGAACGGAAGGCCGGTATCGGACGACGGCATCGACGGCTACCGTATTGCGTGCATACGCTCGGTCTGCTTTTGCCGCAGGCACGGCGAGATGTGGTTTTGCGATCCGCACGACCCGCGCGGGCGTGTGCTCGTGTACAGCACGGCGGGCGGCTGCTTCTGCTTATTCTGCGACATTTACGCCGACAGTCTCTTTGCGCTCGGCGGGAGGATCGGATTTTTACGGGGAAAGGACGTTTATCTCTTTGCCCCCGCGCTCATGTACGACATTGAGCCGGACGGAAGCTCGGACGAGAGGCGCACGCCTGTGTTTGGCTTTGCGGAATCCCCTTTCTCGGACCTCGGTATGCCCGGAAGGACAAAACGCATACAGTATGCCGTGCCGGACGTAAGGGACGGAAACGCCGAGATGACGCTTACCGCCGACAACGGCAGGAGCGCCCGCATCGTTTTTCACGGCTGCGGCTGCGCTCTGCCGGATATGCGCGGCAGACCCATGGGACGTGCGGCACGCGCAAATATCGGCCCGTTTATCGGCATGAGATACCGCATTGCGGTGACGGATATGACGCGGCCGCGGATATACGGTGCGACCGTTGCGGTGCGCAAATAATATGAAAGGATATCACATACATGAAAGCATCAGGTGAGACCGCCGCATGGCGGCAGTACGAGGCGGGGCGCGATTATAAGCGGAGGATAGGTCTTTACGAGACAGTGAGGACGAACGAGCGCTTTTACCGCGGGGATCAGTGGAAGGGCATATCAAACTATGACCTGCCGCGCCCGGTATTCAATATCGTGCGCAGGATAGCCGACTATCTCATCTGCAACGTTGCCGCCGACGATCTGACGGTGACATATACCGATGAAAATCTTCCTTACATAACGGATCCGCGCGAGGCTGCGCTGATATCCGAGGGAGTGGCGGCGCTGAACGGCAATGCCGCGTACCGATGGAAGCACGAAAAGATAGCATCTCTCATCTACCGCATAATAACCGACGCCGCTCTGTCGGGCGACGGGGTTGTATACTGCTGGTGGGATCCCGACCGCGGTGCGGGCGGCGATATCGTGACCGAGGCGATAGACAATGTGAACCTGTTCGTCGCAGACATGAACCGCGCCTGCATCCAGGAGCAGGAATACATCATTCTTTCGGGGCGTGCGTCGGTGCGCTCGCTCAGAGCCGAGGCAAGACGCGCGGGAGTTCCCGAGCGTGACATTGCGCGCATTCAGCCGGACGGACAGTCACCCGACAGCGGTTTTTGTGAGCTTGAAGGAGAGGGCGACGAAAAGACGACGTATCTCATAAGGTTTTGGCGCGAGAACGGCTATGTAAGATTTGAAAAATCAACGCGCGAATGCGTGATACGCCGTGTGAGCACGCCGTGCCGCCTTTATCCCGTCGCTTATTTCAACTGGTATCCGACGAAAAACTGTTTTCACGGCACATCCCCCGTGAGCGGGATGATACCGAATCAGAAATACATCAACCGCGCCTATGCAATGGTGATGAAGCACATGACAGACACCGCCTTCTCGAAGGTGATATACGACCGCACGCGGATCCCCGAATGGACGAACGAGGTAGGCGAGGCTATCGGCGCGGCGGGAGGCGGAAATATGGCGGATGCCGTTGCGGTCGTGGGGACGGGAAGGCTCGAGGAGGGCTTTCTCGATCTGATAAGCAATGCGATGACCACAACGAAGGAGCTGGCGGGCGCGACGGAGACGGCGCTCGGCAATATCGCGCCGAACAACGCAAGCGCGATAATAGCGCTGCGCGAGGGGGCGACGGTCGCTCTCGAGCAGGTGCGCAGCTCGCTTTACCGCTGCGTTGAGGATATGGCGAACATATGGGCGGATATGACCTGTGCATTCTGCCCGGACGAGCGGCTTTTGCGTACCTCCGACGGTGTGACGGCTGCCGACATTGCCGCGCTGCGCCGCTCGCTGATACGCGCAAGGGTAGACGCCGCGGAGTCGGCGCATTATTCGGCGGCGGGCGCTCAGGCGGTGCTCGACCGTCTGCTTGACGGAGGTCATATCACATTTGAGGAGTATCTCGACCGACTGCCGGACGGGATCCTGCCCGGCAGGAGCGCACTTCTTGCATCACGCAGGAGTCATGAAGGCGCATCGGTGGCAGCGGTCGGAGATGCATCCGGAAAGGACGGAGAAAATAAAAATGGATGAAAACGAAGTGAAAAACGACACGGCGGACGGGATGCAAAATCCATCGCCGGAGATGTCGGACGAAAAAACGCCCGCCGAAAGCGGCGAGCTTTTGCGCCGACTCGGCGAACTGAGAGGTGAGCTTGAGAAAATGCGCGGAGAGCTTGCGGAGGTGAGGGGCGCACGACGTCACGCTGTGAACGCCTCGGAATTTTCGACCGGCAGCTTTCGAGGCGCCTCTGATTCACTTTTCTCACCCGCAGAGGTGCGTGCCATGAGCCGTGCCGAGGTGCGGGAAAACCTCGAACGCATACGCGAGTCGATGCGTCACTGGAGCTGATGCGGCACACGCCGCAGCAAAAATAAATTTTATTTACCGAAAGGAAAAGAAAATGGCTATATCAAATTTTATTTCGACCGTGTGGAGCGAAAGCCTCCTCACAGCGCTCGACAAAAAATACATCGGCGTTTCAAACTGCAACCGCGAGTACGAGGGCGACATCAGGAACCGCGGCGACCGCGTGAAGATATGCGGCGTCGGACCCGTGACCGTTTTCAACTACACGAAGAATACCGACTTTGCCTCGGGAGCCGAAACGCTCTCGGACAGCGAAAAAACGCTTCTCATAGATCAGGCAAAGGCGTTCAACTTCCAGATAGACGACGTGGACCGCGCGCAGTCGAACCCCAAACTTATGAACGAGGCAATGCGCACGGCGGCATCCGCTCTCGCGGGTGCTGCGGACGCATACGTTTATTCGCTGTACGGCGACGCGGGGTCGACAGTGGAAAACTCCGCCGCCACCGCTTCGAACATTCTTGACACCATCATCGACGCCCGCACAAAGCTGCTTGAAAACAATGTGAACGACCCCGGCGACATCGTGATAGAGGTCTCTCCCGCCGTTGCGTCGCTCATCTTCAAGGGCAAGCTTGCTTATGTCGGCGATGAGATCCTTGACAGCGGCTGCATCGGCAGCGTGGCGGGCTGTCGCGTTTATGTTTCAAACAACATCGTCGTTGCCGCCGACAGCAACAAAAAGAACTTCCACAAATGCATCGCACGCTCAAAGCGCGCCGTGGCGTTTGCCGAGCAGCTCAGCGAGGTCGATGCCTACCGTCCCGAAAAGCGCTTTGCCGACGCCGTCAAGGGGCTTCACCTCTACGGTGCAAAGGTCGTTTATCCCTCAGAGATGGTGCTGCTCAACATAAGCATTTCCGCATGATATGAAGGCTGCGAAGATATATAACTGCGCTCTTAAGCTGCTCAACGAGCCGTCGGGCACCGGCTGCGCCTGCTCGGGCTGCTCCGATGCAGGTGACGATCTTGCCGAACGCGCGCCGTATATACTTGCGGCTGCGGTCGATGAGATGAGAGACGCCGACGACGAGTATCGCCGCTCGCACGGTCTCGGCGCACGCGTTGACATATGCGATATCATGCTGCCGCCAGAGGCGGAGTTCCCGCTCTCGCCGCGCTTTGCGCACGCCGCAGCCTACTACCTTGCGTCGATGCTCATAGCGGACGAAAACCCGGAGCTTGCGGACACGCTCTTTGACCGTTTTTCGGATGCCATGGCGACGATCAGAGCATCCGTCCCCGCGACGAAGGGGAAGATAAGGAACGTATATCAATAAAAAAGCCCCGCCCCGCCGAAAGGCGGGGCGGGATATATGTCAGTCGGGCATTTTAGCCGTATATTTTCTGACTCCGCGAACGGTGTCTCCGTCTATCTGGAGTGCCGTCGGACGGTCGAACTCTACCGTTATCTCTTTGCCGGTCAGCACGGTCACGATCTTTTTGTGCTTTACGTGCGACCCGCTGAATATTCCGGGAAATACCGCGAGCGTGTGCAGTCTGCCCGAGTCGTGCATCACGATGCAGCTCATGACGCCGGAGGTGCGGTCCTGAGCGGGAGCGACCATCATTCCGCCGCCGTAGTACCTGCCCTTCATGGCAGAGGCGAGCCATACGCGCCTGAAGTGCATGACTCTGCCGTCGACGGTCACCTTTGCCTCGGGGCATTTGTATCCGCCGAGACAGAGACCGATAGATATCTTTGTGTAGTTTATGTCTGTCTCACCGCGCAGTTTTTTGTCGTCGGCGACCTCGCAAGCCATGCCGTCGATGCCGTAGCCGATGCCGTTTATGAACTTACGTTCGATATCGTTGACCTTTACCGTCGGCAGGTCGGTGAGATATTTGTTTACGGTGGCAATATTGTCGGTCACGTCGGCGGAGATGTCCTTGAGAAAGTCGTTGCCGGTGCCCGCGCCGAACAGCCTGACGGTGCAGGGCAGCTTTCTGCCGTACACATCGTCGGCAAAGCGGCTGAGCGTTCCGTCGCCGCCGCAAAGGATGATATCGTCGTCCGCGCTCAGTCCGTCGAGAAATGCGTTCACATCAAGTCCCACAAGATCTGTGAGCTCGGCTTCGGGAAAGCGGTCGTGCTGCAGCTTCAGGGCGATCTCCTTTCCGGTGCTGTTGTTTGCAAGCGGATTGAAAAGTATGTACGTCATTGTGCGTCTCCCTTACTTGTAGCCTGGAAAAAGTATAGAACAAACGTTCGATATAGTCATATTGTATCATATGCGGACTTCCAATGCAATGGTCAAAACGCGTAAAATGCCCAATATACGCGTTTTTTCGCGCGATACTTGATTTTTTCGCTTCGGAGGGTTATAATTATAGCGCAATATGACAAGGAGGAAAGCAGAATGGACATAAATAAAAAAGAATGCCCCGAGGGGCTTGAGATACTTGAATACGGCGGCAAAGGATATGACCGCACGATGCATTTCGGTGAATGGCGCGTGGCGTTCCTCAACTGGGCCGAAAAGTTTGACAAGGGTTCGGATTTTCCCGCCGAGCGCCACCTTCTGACCGATGAGGTGTTCGTGCTTCTTGCAGGGAGCGCCACGCTGTATATCGGCGCGGAGCTTGCCCCGGTGCGGCTCGAGCCCGAAAAGCTGTACAACGTCTGGGCAGGCGTGTGGCATAAGGTTGCGGTCAGCCGAGACGCAAAGCTGCTTATCGTCGAAAACCATTCAACCGGTCCCGAAAATTCGGAATATATGAAATGAAAAGAGGCTGTTAAAAACCTTGGGTTTTTAACAGCCTCTTTGTCTCAAAGCTTTATAACGTTCCCGACCTTTGCTTTTTCGCTGACGGTCAGGGTGCCGCTGTATTCGACGGTGCCGATGTCGCAGCCGTCGCCGAGCGTAACGTCAACGGCGCGGACGGTATCCGCGGTCGTGTTTTCAAGCTCAACGCTGTCGGCTTCTATCGAGGTGGTTTTAAGCGACGCAAAGCCTCTGCCTCCGAATATGGCAACCAGTCCCGACACGGCGGATCCGTTATGGCGCCGCACTGTGACTCTGCCGCCGCCGATCGCACCGATCTCTGAGCAGCCGCAGCCGGCGTGCAGTGTGATCTCCGCCGTTTCGGCGTTGAGAAGTCCCTCGATCGTCGCTTTGCCGCCGAGAACCAGCTTTTCAGCCGAAAGCCCGCCGCCGACCTTTATGCTTCCGCTTATAGACGCCTCGGTCACCGTGCAGTTCCCAGAAACGGCTGCGCTGCCCGCAATCTTCAATGTGTTTGCACAAAGATCGCCGCCGATTGCGGTGCTGCCGGAAATACGCGCGCTGTCGGCTTTGACGCCGCCGTCGGTCTTGAGGCTGCCCGACACCGAAAGCTCGCCGCTGCATTCGATAACGCCAGCAGAATGTGCGGAGCCCGACACCGCAAAGCGCTCGCACTTAACGTCACCGCATATGCGGCCAGAGCCGCTTATCTTTACTTCATTGTATTCGCCGCTGCCGACAGTACCGCTGCCGCTTATTCTGATATCATTCATTTTTAAACGCCTCCCCGGCAATATCTTTTATTTGCCCGGTGATCTCAACGGTCCTCCCGTCGGGATCCACCAGAAATATTCCTGTTATTTCATCCATGGCAATGCTTTTCTCTCCCGACCGCCATACCATGCGGACGGCGGGAGCCTTTTTTTCGTGCGTGGCGCTGCCGCCGGACGTGAACCGCGCCGCTATCTCGTCAAGCGAGAGTGTGTCCTTCAACGCCATGATCGCGTCGATGCGCTCGGTTATCGCAGCGCGGTCGAAATATGTCTCCTGACCCGTCGATGCCGCGCGCTTGATGAACCATTCCTCGGGGATCAGCCCCATCCGCTTCCATCGGTAAAGTGCGCCGTATGAAATGCCGTACTTGGCAAGCAGCTCTTTTTTTGTTATAAGATCGTCATTTGGCAATTATCCCGTCTCTCCTTCCCGATCGCATTTTGAACGTAACAATGTTCCGTAACATTGTTACTACGCATATTATAACATAACATTGTTACGTTGTCAAGGGCAAAAACGTATTTTCCGGGAATTTTCCGCATGATTTTTTCAGTTTTTTCTTGATGTATTTTCGCGCGGTGCGGAGAAAAATAAACGTGACGATGAAATGAAAAAGGAGTGCGGCGTTGATGCGGAAGACGAAAAAAATAAAAAAACGGCATCGCGGCGGCGCCGTGGCGCTGTGTGCGGTGCTTTTTGCGGTAGGAGCCTGCTCTCTCGCCGCGGCTGCGGTGCTGAGCGCAAGGGCAAATGCGGCTGTCGCGCATTCGGCTGAGCTTATGAACGCACTTGCGCTATCCGACGCGCGCGAAGAGCTTGAGGCAGCAAACGCCGCACTCGGACGCGCATGCGCCGAGAACGATACCGCATCGCGCGCTGCCGAGCTCGCGGAGGCGCTCGACCTTACGGCGCGCGCAAGAGCGTCGCTCGTGCGCGCGGGCTTGGGAGAGAGGTCGGGCGATATTTTTCGTGCGATCGATGCCTGCCGTCACAAGATCGTTGCCTGCCTTTCGGGAGAGGCGGAACACGGCGCGGCGGAGGATGCTGCCGATATGCTTGCGGATGTGATCGGGGCGCTTGAAAACGGCGGAGCTCCCGCGCTTTTGCCCGAGGCGGAGGCGGAGCACGCCGGGCGCGGTTACGACGTATTCAATACAGCCGCCGAGCTGACTGCGGGCGCGCTGAAGAAAAGAGCGGAGTCGTATTTCGGTGAGCACGCGGCGACGCATGAGGTGCCGGGAGTCCGCTTTCCGCCCGACATGGCGCTTTGCGGTGAAAACATTTTCGTTTCGCTCTCGGCATCGCGCGGCGAGCTGCTTGAGCTTTACTTCGACCGCCCGCCCGGAGAAGCAAGGCTCGGCGAGGAGAAGTGCGCCGCGATAGCCGGAGAATTCTTCGGCACCGAAGGAATACCCGGCAGACCGATCCTCCGGAATGCCGACGGGCTGTGCGGCGCATACTTTTTCGGCTCGGACACGTGGCAGGGAGTAGTGATCGGCATCAGGTGGGATACCGGCAGAGTGTGCTATTATAACGTCTGCGATCACTATAAATGACCGCCAGCACTGCAAACATTAAGAAAAAAATGAGAAAAATCAAAAAAAACGTTGACAAAGCGGGCGGTTTGTGATATCATATATAAGCGTTCGGAATTGTGTGCATTCACATTCCGATGCGCGGTGTGACTCATTAGCTCAGACGGTAGAGCACTTGACTTTTAATCAAGGTGTCCGGAGTTCGAGTCTCCGATGGGTCACCAACAATAAAAGGACGGCTTTAGCCGTCCTTTTATTGTTGAATAACCGATATTGCGACTCGAACTCCCTCAATCCGCTGTCAAGCGGGAAACGGTCATGCCCGGGTCAAGGTGCGCAGCAGCTTGACGGGCGAGGAAACGGGAAGAAAAAACTTTCGGGAGCGTGATTCCGAGCCTCTTTGCGGAAAGATAAACATAAAAATCTGCAATCATTATACCGCAAAGCGGAGTTCAGAGTCTCCGACAGCATCGCATACAGCTAAAAAGGACGGCATTCGCCGTCCTTTTTGAATAATACCGGGCTGTTAGACTATTGGGGTCGTCTAATTTGTGCCGTAAAGCTATAAAAGCGGGCAGGATGAGTGGCGCAGAGGATCTCTTTCGTAAAAAATGAAAAAAATATTATTAAGTACTTGACATTTTAGTGATAAATGACTATAATGTGTATTGAAAATAAATAAGAGAAGGCGAGAACGTTGGAATGCGAAGATCACAGGTCAGGACTGCGGGCTTGCATAATCTATGAAGAAGATCCGTGGGACCAGCACGAGCTGTTTTGCTGCCGCAAGCGCGCAGATGAGCGCGGGTGGCGCATTACGGCTGAAATAGGGTTTACGTATCGCAAAGGTCCGGCGGCAGCCGTCAGCAGTATGCTGAAGCTGGCAAGGGACGGAGAGTTCGATATCCTGATAATATCCGGGCTTGAGAGGCTCGGCACGCTCAGCGATATGCTGCGGGTGGCGGGAACTCTGCGCCGCGCCGGTATTGGGATATGCCGACTCAACGTGCGCACGCCCGAAGGCGGCGAATCCAAAGCGGAGCCCACACCCTGAGGGCAGCCCCATATGGGGTTGCCCTCAGGGTTTCTGTTTATTTCGGCGATCCGGTCTTTCGGTATCACGGTATGCGGTATATAAAACAAAAGGTCCGCAGAAATCGGCGGGGCATTATTTTGGTGGAGATGGTGGGATTCGACGTTGGGCACGAAAACACGCGAAAATCGCATTTTTACGCACTTTTAAGACCGTTTTTACGCGTTTTTCACGTATTTTCACGCTCAAAAACCATAAAAAACGAATTCTTGTACCCAAATTGTACCTAACGATTTTTCAATAACTAAAAAACCACAATAAATTGCGGTACATAAAGCAAAAGACCCACCGAAATCGGTGGGTCTTTATTTTGGTGGAGACAATTGGAATTGAACCAATGACCCCATGCATGTCAAGCATGTACTCTAACCAGCTGAGCTATGCCTCCGTCCAACACACAATATTATAGCATATTCCGGACAAAAAAGCAAGCCCTTTTTATCAGTTTTTTTGTTTTTTTTCGTTTTTTTTAGCCGACGGCTTTACAGAGGCTTGATCTCCGATAATATCGGCGAGGCTACGATGCCTTCTTCATGCAGTCTGTACTCGGGGCACCAGCTGTCGCCGGAGGTGCGCCATGCTCCGGGCGAGGCGTAGGAAAGGTTCCTGTCGGCGCAATGGAGATGACCGAAGCCGTTCGTGCGCGATATCCAGAGCTCCACTTCGACGCGGTGCTTGCCTGCGGGGAGGTCGCCGAAGCGCACCTCATACGGCGCAAACGCGCCGGTCGTCGGCTTGCCGCCGTCGATGCTGCATTCGTACACCGCCGCGCGGTACTGCGGCAGGCGCAACTTCAGCTCGCCGCCGGTCGTCGTGATGTCGAAGAAATAGCTGATGCAGCCGCTGTAAAAGGGCAGTCCCTGCGTCGTGATCGTCTCAAAGCCGAGGGTCTCGGGCAATTTTTCGATCCACGTATGCGCGCCGGCGGTGCGCACGCCGAAATCACCGAGCAGATAGCACCATTCGGTCGCAGTGCGCTTGCCGAAGGGGGCTTCAAGCTCAAGCACAGACGTTCCGGCGGGGATGTCGGGGAGCTTTACCGTCTTTATCGAACGGTCGGTGTAATAACCGTCCGTGACCGACGGGACCGCGACGCCGTTGAGCGTTATGCGCGTGTCGGCTGCCGCCTCAAGCGCCAGATGCGCACCGGTGACCGGTATGCGGCTGTCGATCGTAAAGCGCAGCTTTAAGGTGTGCGTCGGCGGTTCTGCGGGGATGCACCAGGGCTGATTCGAGCTGCCGCCCCACGGATCCCACCCGAGCCTGCGGCGCAGTAGGGTATCTATGCGCAGAAGCTCCTCGGCGGGCTCGAGCTCTCCGCCGTCAAATGCGAACTCCGCACGGTCGAGCAGCAGCACATTCGGCTCGGAGAGCGCGAAGGGAACGCAGAAGGGAACGGACACGGGAGTTTCGGCGACCTTGGCGGCGGGCGCGGGGGAATACGATTCGTCGCTGCCGCACGGATCGAGCTTTAAAAGCAGGCTGTCATGCAGCCACAGCGCGGCGTTTATCACCGTCCTGCCGTTTTCGTGCCTGAATCCGATCTTTGACGTGCTGCCGCTCAGCGTGTCGTAGACCGTTGGGCGCCATATGCCGTTTATGGTTATCTTTATGCTTTGTTTTCTTGAAATGTCCTTGTTGTAGGGATGCTTGCCCTGGGCGATGAAGAGCCACATCCCGTCGCCGTCGCGGCGGAGCTGATGAACGAGGTTGCCGGTCAGTTCTCCGCTCGACTGGCGGATATCGACGGTCCTTGCGCTGTCGAGCGCGGTAAGGAGCTCGCCGCGCGTAAAGCCGATATGCTCGGCGCTGTCGTACAGTCTGCGCGGTTCGTCGGACGGCACGGCGTCAAGATATTTCGGCGCGCTGCCCATGAATATCAGTCTGCCGCCCGCACGACGGAACTCACGCAGCCGCTCGCAGGTTGTAGCGCGAAGTGTTTCGCAGCCGGGAACGATCACAACGTCGTATTTCATCCTTCCCACGGTCAGAGGCGCGCTGCCCTCGGCGCACTGGGCGGGAAGCAGGGATTCGGCGATAAAGTCGAAATCGACCGAGCCGAAGAGCAGCCATTCGGTGAGGTTCTGGAAGTTCGTATCGAGCGTGTCGCGTTCAAGCGCGGTCTGTGAGGCGGGGCCCCAATGCAGCCAGTAGGATTCGACGGGGTGTATGACGCCGACGCGTATATCGGGGGTGCCGCGCGTAAGAGCGGTATTGAGGCGTGCAAAGTGATCCTCTACGAGAGGGTATTTTTCATACCACGGGGACTGATAGTTTATCGAGGCGGGGTAATCGCGCTTTGCCTCGCCCTCCATGGAGACCCACGAAAGGTGCGGAACGCGCACGGTGATGCCGAGCGCCGCCTGCCAGTCGCCCTGAAGCTTGTGACCGCGGAAGTCGAAATCCCAGTCCGTCACGCCGTAAAGCTCGCTCATCACGCCCTCGCGCCCGTACTGGTGCGCGACGGATGCCGCCTGCTTGGCGGTGGTGTATTCGTGTCTGTCGGCAAGCATATCTATTCCCGGCAGCGCAAAGGCGCGCAGAGAACGCATTGCCTCGCCGACAGCCGAGGTCTGCGAGCCGAGAGTCGGCTCCTTCATCATGTGTCCGGTGAGGGCGATGCCGTGCGCGTCGCACCATGAGCCGATGGTGTCGGCAAATGCCCCGGCAAAGCGCTCGCAGGCGTGATCGTGATAGTGATATCTTGCAGCCGATACGCCCTCGGGCAGCTCCCAGATGAGCTCGGGCAGCTTGTCGAGTATCGTGTCGCCGTATGCCGCGCGGTAGGTGTCGTCAAAATCGTCTGTCCACGGCAGCGCGACGTCTTCAAGGGATGTCGCAAATTTCAGCGTCTGTTTGTGCGTGAACTGCGGCTCGTCGGTGAATATCGCGGGCACGGTCTTGCCGAAGCGGTCGCCGATCTCGCGGAAATACGCCTCGTGAGTCACTTCTATGAAGCGCTCGATGGCTGCTTTGTCCATCGTGTTGACATATGTATAGCCGTTGTAGCGCGGGGAGGTGTGCGGCTGTTCGAGATAGGCGTAAAACACTCTGCCGCCCTCGTCGGCGCTCTCGCCGTCGGCAAGCACACGGTATGAGGCAAGGCAGCCGTTGCCGTCGAGCGTTACCGAGTAGCGCGCGAGCAGCCTGCCGTTGCCGGTGCGCAGAGCCGTTGCCTGTTCGTTGCCGTGGCGTACCTTGCCGCCGACCTCTTCGTATGAGAATGGAGTGAAGAGAAGATAGCGTATGCGGTATTTTTCATCCTTTGTAACAAGACCGCCCGCAAATCCCGAGGGCCAGCGGTCCTCATCGTAGAGCCATGCGAGCATATGCTCACTTTCGGCCTTGTCAACGCAGGCGTGCACGAGAGACATGAATTCGGGGCTGAGATAAGGGGTGTCCATGCCGGAGCGGACGTGCATATGATAGCCGCCGAAGCCCATTTTGCCGAGTATCTCCGCCTGACGCATCAGCTCGTCCTTTTCGAGGCGGCAGTTCCATGACCAGAAGGGGGCGCCGCGGTACTCCGATGTGGGTGCGGCGTAAAGCTCGGGTGACAGTTCCCGATCCTTATTTTTCGGGTAAAGCATACTGAATGACCTCACTTTCTCGTTTGCAATATGCGCGTTGCGCGCTTTTTATCTGTGTTTTCAGCTGCGGGTCGGAAAAACGTCCTTTTCGTACTGTTTTACCGCGTCCATCCAGCTGCCGTCGGCGGGAACTCCCGCACGGGTGCAAAGCTCTTCCCATACGGCTCCCATCGGCAGTGTTTTCAGTTCTTCGTGCGCCGCAAGCAGCTCGGTAAAGCGGCCTGCGTCCTGAAGAGCGCGAAGCTGCTCGTGCGGAGTCAGAAGAGCATTGAGAAGCGCCTTTTCGAGGTTGCGCATACCGATGACCCATGCCGCTATGCGGTTTATGCTTGCGTCAAAATAGTCGAGGGCAAGGAAGGTGCGGTCAAGCGCGTTGCAGCGTACGACTTCCTTGGCGATCTCGCGCGTTTCGTCGTCGAAAAGCACGACATGGTCGCTGTCCCAGCGCACACCGCGCGTAACGTGCAGCGCGATGTTGTCTGCGAAGAGCAGCATTGAGGGGATCTTGTCGCTGACGACCTCTGTCGGGTGATAGTGGCCGTTGTCCATGAGCGGTACAAGTCCGTGCTTTGCACTGTATTCGAGGCAGAACTCGGCAGAGCCGACGGTGTAGGATTCGACTCCGATGCCGAAGACCTTGGATTCAAGCGACACGGCGACGAGATCGCGGTCATAGCCGGCACCGAGAATGCGGTCGAGCGATTCGGCAAAGCGGCGGCGCGGTCCCTGACGGTCGGCGGGGGTGTCCTTGTAGCCGTCGGGTATCCAGATGTTCATGAGGCACTTTTTGCCGGTCTCGCGGGCGAAATATTCCGAGATGCGCAGGCAGGCTATTCCGTGGCGGATCCAGAATTCGCGCACGTTGTCGTCGGGGCTTGAGAGTGTAAGACCGGATGCTGCCATGGGGTGCGAGAAGAAGGTGGGGTTGAAGTCGAGCCCCAGCCCGCGTTCCTTGGCAAATCTCACCCATGCGGCAAAGTGACGGGGCAGCAGCGCGTCGCGGTCGGCGTGCTCGCCGTTCTCAAACACGGCGTAGTTTGCGTGGATGTTGAGACGGTGTTTGCCGGGAACGAGCGAGAGCGCGCGGTCGATATCCTGCATCAGCTCGGCGGGGGTGCGTGCCGCACCGGGATAATTGCCGGTCGCCTGAATGCCGCCGTCAAGCGCGGTGGCGCCCTCAAAGCCGCGCACATCGTCGCCCTGCCAGCAGTGCATAGAGATGGGAGTGGCAAGCAGGGTGGATATTGCCTTTTCGGTGTCGATGCCGAGTGCGGCATAACGCTCGCGCGCGGCTTCGTAGATCATTTTATTGTGCATTGGAAATAACAGCCTTTCGCTAAAGAATTTCAATTTATATTATACAGCATTTTTTCGTATCTTGCAATAAAAAATCGTTGTTTTTTTGTATTATTCGGTTGGCAGACGGCGAAAATATAACCGAAACGGAGGTCACGGTCATGAAAAATATCAATTATGCGACAACTAAAGTTTGCAAACGCGGCGATTTTTTCGGCACGCGCGCCGCCGAGGTGCTGCTTGTGCTCTTTTTCGGCGGCACGGTATACTGTTCCGCCGAAATGCTCTGGCGCGGGCGGACGCACATTTCGATGGCGCTGTGCGGCGCTTTATGCTTCTTTGTGCTCTACCGGCTCGAGGAGCTTCCGCGCTTCCGCTCGCTCCCGCTTGCAGTGCGCGCCGCGGCGGGAGCCGCCGTCATCACAGCAGCCGAATTTGTGACCGGGTGCGCGGTAAATCTTTGGCTCGGGCTCGGCGTGTGGGACTACTCGGGCGTTCCGTTTTCGTTTCTCGGGCAGATATGTCTGCCGTTTTCGGCGCTGTGGTTCCTCCTCTGCCTTGCGGCGTACCCCGTGTGCGACGCTCTGCGGCGCTTCGTGTTCGGCAGGCGGTAGAGCGCTCATTTTTCACCCTTTTGCGGCATAACATTTTATGTAATTCTTTCTTTGCCGAGAGGTAACGTGATATGCCGGAAAGGTCGCAGAGCCGCGCAAGGTCGCTCATATACAATTCGCTCCTTCTGTCACTCGCAGCGATAATAATGCGCGCCGTGGGCGTCAGCTTCAGCGTGTGGATATCCAACCGTGTGGGAGCGGAGGTGATGGGGCTTTACTCGCTGTGCATAGGCGTGTGGGGCTTTGCGCTGACACTTGCGACCTCCGGCGTGAATCTGGCGACGACACGCACCGTGGCAGAGGCGCTGCGCAACGGTGAGGAGAGCGGCGGCGGCACCGCGCGTGCCGCGCTGCGCCGCGCGCTTGCATACGCGGTCTTTTTCGGCTGCCTTGCGGCGCTGCTGCTTATATTTTCGGCTGAGTTTATCGGGGTACATATCCTTTCCGACGCACGCACCGTGCGCCCGCTGAGGCTTCTCGGTATATCGCTGCCCGCGATATCTGTATCATCGGCGCTCGGCGGATATTTTTCGGCGGTGAGGCGCGTGTGGAAAAGCGCTGCGGCGCAGGTCGCAGAGCAGGCTGTGAAGATATTTGCCGTCGCGGCGCTCCTTGCGCACTTTATGCCGCGCGGAGCCGAATGGTGCTGCACGGCGCTCGTGCTCGGCGGCGCGGTGTCTGAAATAGCATCCTGCCTTGTAGCATACATTTTTTATCGGCGCGATCTCGGGCGCCATATAGGAAAGGGAAGATCGGAGCTCAGCGGAAAGGAGAGCACTCGTCGGCTGCTTGCCACCGCGCTGCCGGTCTCGCTCAGCGCATATGTGCGGTCCGGGCTCAACACCGTCGAGCATATACTCATACCGGAGGGACTTGAAAAGTTCGGCTCGACGCGCGGCGGCGCACTTGCCGAGTACGGTATGCTGAACGCAATGGTCATGCCCGTCGTGCTGTTTCCGTATGCGCTCATTTATTCATTCACGGGGCTTCTGATACCCGAAATGACCGCCGCCGCGTCGCTCGGACAGCGGCACCGCATAAGCTATATTTCGGGGCGCGTCTGGCGGTTGACGGTGATATTCGGCGTCGGCGTTGCGGGCCTTTTCATCTGCTTTGCAGACGAGCTGGGCCTTGCCCTTTACGGATCGGGGCAGGCGGCGCGATTTATAAGGCTTCTCGGCCCGCTCATGCCCGTGATGTATCTTGACACGGTGACGGATTCGCTGCTCAAGGGGCTCGGCGAGCAGGTGTACACCATGAATGTAAATATTGCGGACGCGGCGATATCCGCATTTCTGGTCTTTGTGCTCGTGCCCGTTTTCGGCATTTCGGGCTACATAGCCGTGCTGTATATAAGCGAGATCATCAATTTCGCCCTAAGCGCGGCAAGGCTGTTGAGGGTCAGCGCCATGCGCCCTCGCGCCGTGCGCTGGATATTCGCGCCCGTTTTCTGCATAATCGGGGCAGCCTGCACCGTGCGCCTGGTACTTATGGCACTGCCGGCTCCGCCCGCGGGCTGTCCCGCCGCCGTGACGCTTGCCTGTCATATGGGACTGACCGTGCTCGTGTTCGCCGTGTTTCTGCGAGCTACCGGATGCGTGGACGGCGAGCTTTCGGACTGGATAAAGCGGTCTGTGCGTATCAAAACCAATTAATGTAATTATTGCGCACATCACGACGAAAAAAAGCGCAAAAGTTGCGCATTATATCGAATGGAAATGCGCAAAAGTTGCGCATTTCTATTGCGCAATGCAATTTTTTGTGATATAATTTCCTTGAGGTGAAACAGATGACGTTGAAAGAGCTGCGTAAACAGAAAAAGCTCACGCAATACCAATGTGCCGGGTATCTCGGGATCCCGCGCCGTACGTATCAAAAATACGAGAATGATGCCTCCCTTGCCGCGTCATTCAAGTATGAATACATGATGAGAAAGCTTGAGCGATACGGTCAGCCTGACGGTGAGAGCGGTATCCTCAGCATTCAGCAGATAAAGGATGCCTGTGCGAAGATATTGCCGTCATACGATGTCGGTTACTGCTATCTTTTCGGATCGTATGCCAAGGGCAAAGCGACGGAAAAGAGTGATGTAGATCTGCTTGTTTCCACATCCGTTACGGGAATACGCTTTTACGATCTTATCGAGGCGCTCCGCGAGGAACTCGGAAAAAAGCTTGACGTTCTCGATCTCGGTCAGTTGAGCGGTAACGACGAGCTTGTGAACGAAATACTGAAGGACGGTATAAAGGTCTATGGATAACATAAAAAACGATCGGTATTATGTCGGGAAGATTATTACGGATCTTGCATTCATTACAGCGCACACGGAAGGACTTTCCCGCAGGCAGCTTGAAGAAAACGAGGTCCTTATAGATTCAGTAATGTTCCGCCTGATACAGGTGTCGGAAAATTCCGACAAGCTGACCGAAGCGTTCAAAAAACAATATTCCGCGATCCCGTGGCGGGCGATCAAGGGCTTGCGCAACCGTATCGTTCATGAGTACGGCAATGTTAATCTGTCTGTGGTGTATGACACTGTTTTCGAGGATATCCCAGCGCTGCTGCGCGACCTTGAAGGGATCGTTTAAGGCTCGGGTATAAAATAACAGAGACGGGCAGCGCCCGTCTCTGTTATTTTGCTTTTCAATATCAATACAGCTTGTATTTCAGCCGCAGGTTATCCGCTATCATGGCGATGAACTCTGAATTCGTCGGCTTGCCGCGGTTGTTTTGGATCGTGTACCCGAAATAGGAATTCAGCGTTTCCACATCTCCGCGATCCCATGCGACCTCTATTGCGTGTCTTATCGCACGCTCGACGCGCGAGGTGGTGGTCTGATATTTCTTTGCAACGGTGGGGTAGAGCACCTTTGTCACCGAGTTGATGACGTCGTTGTCGCGCACCGTCATTAGTATCGCCGTGCGCAGGTACTGATATCCCTTTATGTGCGCGGGCACGCCGATCTGATGTATTATCTTTGTGACCTGCGTTTCAATATCGGGCGTTCTTTCGGGATCGGCGGCGCCTCCATGCGCCTTTGCCGAGCGCATACGCAGGATGCTCTTTATATGCTCGGCAAGGCTGTCGCAGTCCACCGGCTTGAGCAGACACAGCTCGGCACCCGCGTTCATTGCCTCAACGAACACATTCTGGTTCGACACCATTGAAAGGACGATAAATGCCGGCGGCTCGTCCGGCGCAAAGCTCATGCTGCGCGCGCCACGCAGAACTCCGATGCCGTCGAGCTTCGAGAGCCATATGTCAACGAGCGCGACCGTCGGATGTATCCGCGATATCAGCTCAAGCGCCTCCTCGCCGTTTGATGTCTCGTATACGGCGGTAAAGCCCGCGCGTCGTATGCCGTCGCTCATTGCGCGGCGCGCCGCCTGATTTTCGTCCGCTATAAGTATTTTTGTTGTGCTGTCCATCGTATTTCCTCCGTAATGCACTTAGTTTTGACAACATTATTATACCAAATAATACCAAATTTTGCAATACAAATTACGGAAAATACTGCACAAAAATGACGCCTTGGGATTGTTGATTATTACCAATTTTTGGTGACCAAAGCGCTAAATGTGGCGCATTATGCAGAGCGGGATAACTATATGTAGTGTTATGCTGTTTCGGGTCGTATGCCCGATCGCGTGCATCGGTGTCACGATATTAAACAACACGCGGAGTATAATTCATCAAGCGTTCACAATAATAGATTATAATAGTACAATGCAAAAGAAAGGACGATGCCATATGTCTGATAAAAATGATAAAATATCCGCTGCGATAAAGACCTCCATCGGCGGTCAGGCGCTGATCGAGGGGATAATGATGCGCGGTCCGCGCAAGACCGCCATGGCGGTGCGCAGGCCCGACGGCAGTATGTGTGTTGAGGAATGGAACAATAAACAAAACACACGTCCGAAAATAACAAAGCTGCCCGTCATACGCGGCGTTTTCAATTTCGTCGACTCGATGATAACGGGCTACCGCTCGCTTATGCGCTCTGCCGAGATCGCGGGCTTTGAGGAGACCGCCGAGGACGGAGAGCCTGTCGGTGACGCAGCCGCAGGTGACGGCGAAAGCACCGAAAAGGGCGATAGGAGCGAAAAAAGCGAAAAAAGCGAAAAACGCGAAAAGAAGGACGGGAGTGTCTCATCCGGCGCGATGACCGCGCTTATGGTGTGCTCTATGGTGCTTGGGCTGGCACTTGCGCTCGTGCTGTTCAAGGTGATACCCGAAACGCTTTACGAGCTTCTTACCCGTGCGGTCCCCAAGCTCGGCAGCGCCGGCTACGGTTGGTCGCTCATACGCGCTGCATTTACCGGAATAATGAAGATCATCATCCTCGTCGTCTACATGGCTGTGATCTCGCTCATGAAAGATATAAAGCGCACGTTCATGTATCACGGAGCCGAGCACAAGACGATATTCTGCTATGAGCACGGACTTGACCTTACCGTCGGGAACGTGAGGATACAGCGCCGCTTTCACCCCCGCTGCGGCACCTCGTTTTTGATACTTATGGTGCTTGTTTCGATATTCGTGACCATGTTCATTCCGGCGCACATTGTCGATAACCGTGTTCTGAACGTTCTTCTGCGCTCGGGTATCGGTATTCTGCTTCTCCCCGTGATAATGGGCATAGGCTACGAGCTTCTCAAGTTTGCCGGAAGGCACGACAATCTTTTTACCCGCATAATTTCCGCGCCGGGCATGTGGCTTCAGCACATAACCACCCGCGAGCCCGATGACAGCATGATCGAATGTGCCATTGCCGCGGTAAAGCGCGTTATTCCCGACGACGGCAGCGATAAGTGGTAAAAGCAATAAAGCAATAAAATAAAGAAGAGAGCCCCGAACGGTTTTTCGGGGCTCTCTTGTATAAAGCATACCCCCGCCGCGGGATCTGTGTTACGATGCGGAGATCTGATGCTCGGCGGGGATGCCCTTGAGTATCGGCGTGTTGTCAGATGCGTCGCTCCACGCATCGGTGCCGAGATTCATGGCGTCGCAGGCGCCGGTGCCGAGGCTGACCTCGGGAGCGCCGCAGGCGGGAACAGTCGCATTCTTGTTTTCGGTCTCGGTATTCCACACGAGCACCTTTCCGGAGGCGTACACGTTTTCCGCATAGTCGTCGCCGCTCTTTGTCGAGCAGGAAGCGCTCAGCTCCTTGGAATCGGCGGTCAGGGTGTATACGTTGCCGGTGCTGTAGCAGTTCTTTATCGTGCAGGCAGCGCCGTTGGCGGCGTTCATTCTGCCGACGATGCCCGCGGCAGCCGATGTACCGTTGTTTGCACCGGAGTTGCAGCTTATGACGTTGCCCTTGTTATAGCACTCGATTATGCTTGCGTCTCCGCCCGAGCCGCTCATGACGCCGGTAATGCCGCCTATGATGGCGCATCCGCTGGCGGCGTAGCTGTCGTCACCGACGACGCCCGCAGACACGGTGCCGAAGTTTGCGCAGGACTTGAGCTGAACGCCCACGACGGCGGGAATGATGCCGCCGACATAAAGCGCGTTCGATTTCTTTGTAGCCGTCACGTTGCCGTGGTTCGCGCAGTTTTCAATGGTCAGTCTCGCGGTGGAGGATGAGTTGTACTTGCCCGCGATGCCGCCGACATATGCGTTGCCGGTAACGTTCGCATAGTTCACGCAGCCGCGGATGACATTGCCCTCGCCGTTGAATACGCCGACGACCGAGCCGATGTTTGAGTCATAGGAGCAGACAAGTCCCTTGCCGATAATAAGGTTTTCGATCGTCGCGCCGTTTATATACCCGAACAGACCGGTCTCGCCAACGCCGAACACATAAAGCCCGGATATGGTATGACCGGCGCCGTTGAAGCTGCCGGTGAAGGGAGCGGCGGAGCTGCCGATGGGCGTGATGGTGTTCTGCGGTTTGTTTTCGGTCGTCCATTTATCCACATCGTCGGTGGGGTTGAACGCGATGTCTGCGGTGAGGACGTACTTGCCGTCACGCGGACCTGCGGCGCTGAGCCATATGAGATCGTCGACGGTGCCTATCTGATATACGCCGTCTATCTGAGCGGGCGCTTTTGTTTCGGGTGCCGGCTCGGTCGTTTGGGGAGCGTCGGTCTTGGGGGCGTCCGTCGCGGGAGAGGTCGGAGCCGTCGTGGAGGGCGAGGTGGGAGCGTCTGTCTTTGTGCCTGCGGCCGTAGAGGCGGGTGTCGTTACGTCGTTGTCGCCTGTTTTTCCGCAGGAGGCGAGCGCGACGAGCATCACAGCCGCAAGAACAACGGCGAAAAGTCTTGTTTTTTCATTTCAATGGGTTCCTTTCGATAAATTTTTTATTTTTCAATCCCTGTCGGTGACTTTGTCGCCGACCTTGAAGGGAAGGGTCACGGTGTGTGTTTTCTGCGCGTTGAGGCAGAGTGCCTTCAGCGTGTTGGCAATATAGTTGTCAGTCGAGTAGTAATAGGTCGAGGTGTTGCCCGAGGACTGCTTTTTCTGTTCTGCCTCCGACGTCGGCCAGAAAGCGACCGGCGCGTGTATCTTGACATAAAGATTGAGCTTTACGCCGTCATAGCCGTGGTGAGCCACCTGCATTATGTCGCACGCCAGAAAGTCGCGCTCGGTGCCGTCGGCATTTTTGACCTTTACGTCTGCATATCTGCGGTACATACGGTCAGACGCTTTGTCGTTCGAGTCGCCGAGTATCATTATCCGCTGCCCGCCGAGTTCTATCTGAGTCACCATTGAGGTCTCGTTGAAGTAGTGGATGAGGTTGGGGTAGCTGTCCTCCTGCGTGTAGAGGCAGGTGAGTGCGGCGTTGCGGATATAGTATTTCTGACCGCTGTGGATGGTATATTTGTTCTTTATGCCCGCAGCCTGCATTGCCTCGTCGAGCTTGCCGGTGGATATATAGTAGTTCGGGTTATTTGCGTTGTAGACGGAAGATGCCGCCGGTGTGTTGTAATAAAAGCCTTCGATGGTCACATTGGCGCCGTAATCCTTGCAGAACTGATTGAACAGGGTGAAGTGATCCCAGTGCTCGTGTGTCAGAAGCCAGCCGGCAATGACTATCTTCTTGTCGGGACGCTCATTCAGCTCGTTGAGGAGCCGGTAGAGCTTTACATGATCGTTGCCTTTGGTGCCGCCGCCGTCGATGAGCAGGAAGCTGCCGTCCTCGAGCGTGAATATGTAGCACATGCCGAAGTTCCCCGCGGCATAGTTCAGCGACATCTGCGTCATTTTCGGCTCTGTTATCTTTTCGGTCTTTTCGGGCTCAAAGGCGGGAAGCGTGTACGCTCCCTTGGGGCAGGATATTATGCGCACTGCCTTTTCGTATTCGATAAAGTACACGTGCAGCATTCCCGCGTCGGAGGTATAGGTCGCAAAAAGGTTGCCGCCGATGGTGTTCTCCGCCTTTTTTTCAAAGCCCGCGCCCTCAAGCTTGCCGAGGTATGCGCGGTATGCGTCGGCTGTCGTTTCGGTGTAGTAGAATTCGAGATTGCGGTATCCCGCGTCGTAAGTACCGTAAAGGCTGCCGCCCTCGAACGCCGGGAAGTCGGTGTATCTTTCCGAATTCTTCTTCGTGCTCTTGGTGCCGCCGATAAGGTCAAGGTGTTTTGCTCCCGAGTCGTCCGTTTTTATGCGCGAGCCTATCTGACTTACGAACATATCGCAGGCATACCCGATGTCGGTGTCGTTCCAACCGGCGATGACCACCTTGTTGCCCTTTACGGCATAGCCGTATTCGTCGTAGCCGAGCTCCGAGAGAAATGCGCGGTATTCGTCGCGGTCGGTGGTGCCGACAAGTATCTCGCAGAGGTCTGCCGTCGCTGTGCCGGGGGCTACCCAGTCGTCGCTGACCTCGGGCTTTGCGCCGAGCTTCTTTTCGAACATATCGCGTATCGCATATGCCTTTGACACTATGTAATCGGTCTTGTCCTTGGTGTCGGAGGTCTTGAAGGTCGTGTCAAGGTCTTTGGCAAATACGATCTTGTATGTCAGCTTGTTGTCGGAAATAAGATTTGCCATCTCAAGCGGTTCGCTCGTATAGCTGAAATTTTCCTTCAGCTTCAGCACACCGTTCTCCGAGGTCGCGGAGGCGATATTGTTGATAAAATATTCGGTGCCGATGATGACCGCGTCATCGTTCGAGCCGTTGATGACTATCTTGTTGCCGATAACGGCTATCACATAGCGCGCGCCGTCGCCGGTCATGGCGGAGAGCGCCGTTTCCGACTGCGGGCGGTTCGTGGTGCCTATCAGTATCTCATACGCGCTGTCATCGGGAGAGGTGCCGGGAGCCAGCCAGTCCTCGGTTATCGGCGCTGTTTTGTTGTATCCGCGCAAAAGATCCCGCACGCCGCACGCCGCGGAGACGACGGCATCCGATGCCTTTGAGGGACGAACGACCGAATATGCGGAGAGATCCAGCTCAATGTCGGGTATCTCGGGTGTTTTTTCCGGCTTGTTGCACGCGGCTAGCAGGGAAAGAACCGTTGCAAGCAATATGAGCACCGGTATCGTCAGAAATCTTTTTTTCATTTACGAAACTTTTCCTTCATGTTGTTTCCGGCTGTATAATCACGCGGCCGGTGGAAATAATATGCTTTGACGCGCGAGCGTCGGACGCACACGCGTCGGGAAAAAAGAATAAGGAGAGCAAAAAATGCAGCTTACACAAAAGGAAACAGAGCTTCTCAAGGATCTTGCGGGTCAGGAGCAGCTCTGTGTCGAAAAATACCGCAAGCACGCCGCGGACGCGAAGGATCCGGGGCTTTCGGGCCTTCTTTCCTATATCGGCGGGATAGAAGCAGGACACCTCAAAGCGGTGAAAGAAATAAAGAACGGAGGCGTGCCGACTCTCGGCAGTGCATCTCCCGCACCTGCGATAGGTGAAGCCGCGAACACCGACGCCGAGGCGAAAAAGTGCGATGCCTTCATATGCTCCGATCTGCTTGCGACCGAAAAGCATGCGTCGCATCTCTACGACACCTGCATATTCGAGTTCGGTCAGCCCGAGTACCGCAAAACGCTCAACCGCATTCAGACGGAGGAGCAGGAACACGGCAAGCTGATATACGACTATATGAAGAAAAACGGTATGTATTCGTAAGTCGGTATCCACGGCGGTGCTGCCGCGCACGGCGCGGCAGCACTTTTTTATTATCAGTACGCTCTTACCTCGTACACCTTGAAGGCGTCGGCGCCGTTCGTGGCGATGAAGCGGATCTCCACCGTGTCGCACACCGCGGGCGTGACCTTTACCGTGTCGTGGCGCTGATAGTTTCCGCGCACCTCGGTCTTACCGACTTCCTTACCGTCCTTTTTCAGGATGACGTCATAATCGCGCACGAGCTCGGGAGCCACGCCGATGCGCTGCTGCGCCTGGCGGTTCGCCGACATGGTGACGCGGATGGGGTAGGCGAAGTTGGAGTCGAAGGTGAGATCGACCTCCGACACCGTATGCTCGCCGTCAAGTGCGAGCGTGAGTGTTTCGCCGCCCTCGGCGATGCCGTCGGAGATCCATGCGTTCTGCTCGTCGCCGAGCTGGCGCGACACACCGTTTATCACATTTTCGGGTTCGCCGCCCGCTACGTGAGACGAGGCGGTGACCTTAGCGTTCAGTGCAAAGTCGGCGGGGTCACAGTTTCTGAATGTGGGCAGGAAGCCGTCGTCACGGAGTATCATCTGCTGAAGTTCGCCGATGTGCGGTGCAAGCTCGCGCGGCTCGCAGTCATACTTGCGGCAGAGAGACGCAGCCTTACCGACAGCCTCGCCGCCGATGGCGCAGCAGCCGATGATGCGCGTTGAGGCAAGACCGAGCTTTGATGTGCTTATGTCGCGTCCCGCCATGTAGAGGTTCTTTATGTTCTTTGAATAGTAGCAGCGGTAGGGTATGGTGTAAACGCCGAGGAAGTGATGGCAGTCGGAGGGGAGCAGGTCGAAATCGAGCAGACCGTGCGCGGCGTGCAGGTCAACGCACCAGCCGCCGTATGCCACGGCGTCGTCAAAGATGCGGTGATCGAGGATGTCGCTCTCCGTCAGCACATAGTCGCCCATGAGTCTGCGGCTCTCGCGCATTCCGGGCAGCGCGCCGACCCACTGGAGCGCATAGTTTTCGGCTCCGTGATCGCCGCCGTTCTTTATGTGATCCCAAAGCCCGTAGGCGTAGGCATAAAGATCGTCGCGTATCTTTTCGAAGTCAAGAATTATATCGTCGCCGTCTCCCATGAGCTCGAGCCACCAGTAGCCGTAATCGACCGCGGCGCAACTGCAAGCCGAAAGGCGCAGCCATTCCTCGGGGTCTGGCGCCATGCTCGCGTCGACCTTCATGGTCTTGGAGTGTACACGATAGCGGAGCTGATGCTCGGTCAGCTTCTTTGCGAATGCGGGCGGCGTGTATTTCACGGGGTGCCCCATGTTGACAGCCTTCATGAGTATCGTGTTGCCCATGCGCTCGTTGTTTGCTTTTTCGGGCGCGTGAGGCTCGCCGAATTCGTATTTCGATTCGCTGCCTTGTCTGAATTCCGCTCCGGCAAAGAAGCCGAGCGTGCCGTTGCCGGTGCAGTCGGCAAACACGGGAGCGGTGAAGCGGTACCGCATTTCGGTCGTCTCCTGGAAGCAGCGGATGGCGATTATGCGGTCGTTGAGAGTTTCGACATCGTACATGGCGGTGTTGAAATAAACGTCGAGCAGCGGCTCGGCTTTTGCCTTCTCAAAAAGCACCGTGTCCCAGAAGGAATAGTTGAAAGTGTCGTTGTGAGCCTTGTTTTCGGACATAAGCTCATATACGAGACCGCCTTCGGCGTAATCGGGCTGCTTGAGGCTCTGGTCGGCGCCGGAAATATGGATCCGTATCTCGCTCGAGGCGTTGCCGCCGAGCACGGGGCGCGCGTGGATGAGCGCCGTGCGCGTTCCGTGGCGTGCCGCGGTTATGGCTGCGCAAAGCCCCGCCATTCCGCCGCCTACAACGACGAATTCATAATTTTTTTCTTCAAAACGTACCATTCTGATCTTTCCTTTCTCCTTCCCGGCGCCGCGGCGCTGCGCGGGCATCGGGAATATAACATAAAATATTATCTCATATAATTTTGCTCATGTCAAGCATTTTCGGATGTTTTTATTTGTGCGGGGTTGACAAAGCGCCGTGCGGATGGTAGAATACAGGAAGATATGCCGACGCTTCACACAAAGCCGGCGAAAAAACAACGAAGGGACGTCTCCGCTGCTTCGGGGACGCTTGATGTGACCATGAAAAAAAGAACATTCTGTCTGCTTTTCATAACGCTTCTGTTGCTTGCGGCAGTAGGATTTGCCGCCTGCGGCAAGGACGGCGGGGGTTCCGACACAACAGAGTCGTCGGTCGAGGAGACCGTCGATCTCGGCGATCTTGTCGGTACCGAATGCCGAATGGATGCCGGGCAGCTCGGCTGCACGCCTTTTTCGGCAGAGCCGGCGGACGGTTCGGTCGCCGTGGCAAAGGTGGCTGACCGCGAGCTCATCATAACCGCGGCGGGAGTCGGCAATACGGTGCTGACCGTTAGAAATACATACGGCGAGGAATTCGAGCTCAACGTGTCCTGCACCGTCGCCGACGGCGTGACCGTGAGCGGCAGTTATACGCCGGACGAGGGCTCCGTCAATGTGAAGGATGTGATGGCGTCCGGCGTGAAGGATGCGACAAAGGCGATACAGCAGGCGATAGACTCGCTGCCGGGCGGCGGAACGGTGTATATCCCGCGCGGCGTTTATGTGATAAGCCACATCGAGCTCAAAAAAGGCGTGAAGCTGAAGCTCGAGGGGCTTTTGCGCGATTATACCAAGGATTATGTTTCATCCGGCGCTCAGGGAGCGCTCACACGCGGCGACCTTGCCGTGCTGCGCACCGACGGCAGCACCGATATGTTTCAGAACCACCCGCAGCACACATACGGGCGCGACGGCAGCTCGGACTTTTCGGTGACCGGCGGTATGCTCGACATGAAGGGCAAGGTGCGCTGCTTCGTGTGGTGCTGCGCCGAGAACGTGCTGCTTAAAAACGTGATACTCAAGGACTGCCCCAACAACCACGCCATACAGGTGACCGGGAGCCGCAACGTCCGCATAACCGACTGTATGTTTGCCGGCTACAACTACAAGACAAACAACACGACCGCCGAGGTCGTGCAGATAGAGCAGACCCACCCCGGCGCCATCGGCGGGGGCGACAATCCGGTCTCGAAATTCGACGCGGGCGAATTTTATTTCAGCGCCGACGTTGAGATAAGCGGCTGCTATTTCGGTAAAAGCGACATATACGACGCGCCCACATACGCCATAGGACACCACGGGCAGTCGTATAAGTCCGCCGTGACAGGGCTGAAGATCACGGGCTGCGTTTTTGACAACTGCCGCTGCTCGGCGATAAGATATCCGGCTTTCAGCAACGTCGAGATAAGCGGGAACAAGTTCATATCCAACCGCGCAAACAGTGTTTCCACCGAAAAAACTCCGAGCCAGATACATATGATACTTAAAAATTCCGACTCCACGGTAAAGGTGAAAAACGCCTCCGGCACCGAGGTCACGGCATACTATGCGAAAAAGGATGCCTGCGAGGGATCGATAAATACCGTCATAGAAAACAACGAGTTCGTGTTCGGCGGCAACACCAAAATGCGCATGGCGGTGAACGCCGTTTCAAACTCGCTCATCAACGACGCGGAGTACGACTCGAACGCATATTACGTAAGCTGGTACAAGGAGACCGCAAAGCTTTACCGCGGCTACAGGCTGGTGAAAAACCGCATTGAAAACCTGACCGTCCGCGGCAACAGCATCACGGTCGACGACAAATTCGCCGGCGACGGATTTTTCTTCGAATTCAGGTTCGTTGACGGGCTTCTTTGTGAAAACAACACCGTAACGGGGCGCGAATACACCTCAAAAGACTCTCTCGGCGGCGTAAAGGTCGATTATGCGAGGATATCGGGTTGCACTCCGATGGCGGATTACGGTCATAAATACACGATCCCCGTCACAAAGACCTATCTTTCCGGCGTCGTTCTCGGCGGCGAGGGAGGAATGACGCTGCGCTGCACCGATTCCTCGCTCAGGCAGATAAAGCTCGTCGCAGAGGGCGGCAGGCTCGATATATCCGTCGGCGCCGACGGCTCTCTCACCGTTACTCCGGTGGCTGAGAACGGCAAGACGTTCGCGGGCTACCGTGTGGTGTCCGGCACGCTGACGGACAACAGCGGCAAGAAGGAATTTTCCGGCGACCTGACCGTATCGGCGGATTTCAAGTGATATCACTGTAAAAAAGCCCCGTATGCCGCGCTTTGCGCGGCATACGGGGCTTAATATGATATTTACAAAAATACGCGGTGTTACTTCCCGAATTTGCGGCGGTATATCTCGTATTTTTCTTCGTCGGAGAGGACATACGGGCTGTTGACGTAATTCTTTGCGCCCTTTACGAGCTCGACGCGCTCGGCGATCTCCTCCTCGGTGAAGTGCAGATCGACCGCGGCGAGCGCGGGCAGGTATTCGGCTAGCAGCGCAGGCTTTGCTCCTATGGCGGCTGCAAATTCATCGATCAGCCTTTCGCCCTCGGGGGTCCTGCGGTTGTATTCTATGTAGTCGCCGTAAAACGCCGCGCAGGCTCTGCCGTGCGGTATGCCGTCGAGCAGCGTTATGCTGTAGCCGAGCGGGTGCGGAAAGCCCGTGCCGGTTATGCTTATCGCGGCTCCCGCGGCGCAGGCGGCATACGAGAGGCGGTCGCGCATCTCGGGGGTGAAGGTGTCGGGATATTCGGATATGACGTCCCAGATCTCGCGCCCGGCGTAGAGCGCCAGCATGTGCGAGAGCGCGTCGGACTTCGGCGAGAGGTACGACTCCATTGCGTGAGCCATTGCGTCAAGGGCGGTGCTTATAGTGCTGTCGCGGCTTACCGATTCGGTGTAGGCGGGGTCGAGAAACGCGACCTTTGCCCATGCGCCGCGCCCGGAATATGTCTTTTTGTGACGTCCGTCGGGAAGCGTCAGCACCGAGTAGGGGTTAGCCTCGCTGCCTGTGCCCGCAGTTGTGGGTATGAGCACGATGGGAAGGGGATGGGATGTAAGCTTTCCGGGAGTAAAAAGGTCCTCGGGCGCTGCCGTGGGATTTGCCGCAAAGGCAGCCACCGCCTTTGCGCTGTCCATTGCCGAGCCGCCGCCGATGCCTATAACGAAATCGGCGCCGAGGGCTGCCGCGCGCTGCCCCATTGCGGCTGCGGCGGCGAGTGGGGGATTCGGCAGTGCGCCGTCAAGGATATCGCGTCCGATGCCGAGTGAACCGAGCATGCGCACGACATCGCCGAGCGCGCCCGACTTGACCGCGCTGCGCTTGCCGCACACTATGGCGGCGTGCTGCCCGAGCTTCAGTTCTTCCGGGTGAGAGGCGACGCAGCCCCTGCCCGAAATGATTTTTACCGGTATGTCAACGGAAAATTTCATGGCGTAACGTTCCTTCCTTCCGCCTGTCGGCGGTATTGTACTGCTCGTATTGTACCTCACAATAATGAACGCAATGTGAACAAAGACCGCTGCGGGGCGCTGACCGGGGCGGTCTTACCATATATTTTTTTGAATATATATTTAAAACCTATTGAAAAATCACGTGTGTTGTGGTAATATTATAATTGACTCGGTTTGACCGGATCTGCAATCGATACTTACGGATGGGGACTGATCGCATGACAACGTTTTTCGAGAAGTTGGCTGCCTTTTTCAGCTCGGCAGCCGAATTCTGCAATTCATATATTCTTGACGCCCTGCGCGGTATGAGATTTGCCGACGTTATCGACATTCTCATACTCGCCGCGCTGCTTTTCTATATCTACCGCTTCATACGCAACAGGCGTGCCGGCAGGCTCGCCATGGGGCTTTTGTTCGTTATTGCCGTAATGCTCCTGAGCATCGCGCTCAACCTCAAGGCGCTGCGCTTTGTGCTTCAGAACTTCTATCAGGTAGGCATGATAGCCATTATCGTCATATTCCAGTCGGACCTGCGCGCCGCTCTTGAGCGATTCGGCACGACGCCCATACGCGGGCTGCGCAGCCTCAACGCGGGGGACATGAAGAAGATCGTCGAGATGGCGGACGTCCTCAGCGAGGCGGCGGACGCCCTTGCACGCACGCAGACGGGCGCTCTCATAGCGATCGAGCGCAACACAAGGCTCGGCGAATATCTCGGTCAGGGCGTTATCATAAACGCCGATCTTTCGGCGCCGCTCCTGCGCAATATTTTCGTCAACAAGGCGCCGCTCCACGACGGTGCGGTGATAATACGCAACCGCCGCATTTACGCTGCGGGGTGTTATCTGCCGCTTTCGACAAAGGATGTCAACAAGGATCTCGGCACCCGTCACCGCTCGGCGCTGGGGCTGAGCGAGGTCAGCGACGCCGTGGTCATAGTCGTGTCGGAGGAGACCGGTACGATATCTCTTGCCGTTGACGGCGAGCTCGAACGCAATTTCAATTACGCCACGCTGAAGCAGCAGCTCCTCAAGTATCTCATGCCGGTCGAGGGGTCGGTAAAGAAGATAGGCAGGCGCGCACGGCGCGCCGCGGAACGCGCGGAGCGTGCGAAGGAGAAAGAAAAGAACTCCGCGGATGCACTGTCCGGGAAAGAAACGAAACGGTAAGGAGGGTGCGGGATGAAAGACCGAAAAAAAGAAAACGGATACGTGTATGACGCAGAAACCGCAGACGACGGCGAAGTAAGGCACGGCGGGCTTCAGATCATTGCGCGCATAGTATGCCTCATCCTTGCCTTTTCCATATGGCTTTATGTCATAGACAACGATTCCGACGATTACGAGAAGACCTTTACGCTCATTCCCGTCGAGGTCGAGGGCTCGGAGACGCTTGCGGAGCTCAACAAAATGTCGGTCATAAACCTTGAGGAGAGCGCAGTGAGCGTTACCGTGCGCGGCAAGCGCAGCAACATAAACACGCTCACATCCGAGGATTTCCGCGCATATATCAACGTCGGCGGCATAACGACAGCCGACCGCCATCTCATGCCGGTGCTCGTCGATCTTCCCGTCGGCGTCGAAAAGATAAACACCGAGCCGTCGGCGGTCAATATCTATACCGACGAGCTTGCGTCGCGCGAGATACCCGTCGAGGTCGTGCCGCACTACCGCATAGACGCGTCGTATACCATCGCGTCGATCGAAAAGGACCGTGAAACGGTGACGGTGAGCGGACCGCGCAGCCTGCTTGAGCGTATCGCCGCCGCAAGAGCCGAGATAGACCTCGGCACGATAACCACCGGCGTTGTTGCGACCGGTGTGCTTGAGGCTGTCGATAAGGACGGTCTCCCGGTCGATGCCAAATATCTGCGGCTCGACGTGCGCGACATCACCGTGTCGCTCGGCATTTACACAGACAAGATAGTACAGCTTGCGGTCGAGACCGCACCGGGCTTTCCGTCGGAATATTACCGCGGCGCGATGATATCGCCGATATCGGTGACGCTGCGGGGAGATCCGAAGCTCGTTGAGGGCATAGATAAGCTTGTGGTGCTCACGCTCACGACAGACGCAAAGGACAGATACACGGTAAAGCTCACCGATTCGCTGCTCCCTGCGGGCGTCAGCTTTGTTGACGCGCCCGAGAACGTCGATATCAGCCTGTCGTTCGCCGAAAAGCCTGCGGACACAGAGCCTGCGGACGAGGATATGCCGTGAGGACGGCGCAAAACGGTAACACGGTAATACGGAGAAAACACATATGAGCAAAATAACCTTCCGCCGGTTGCTGACGGGGCCGATAGTGCTTCCCTTCACAGCCGGTGATGCGGCGGCGTTTGACGCCGCCGCAAGAATGATGAAACGGGTCGGAGCGGACGGTGTTCCGCTTCGTTTTCACCTTTACAGGAGATCGGTGGACGCAAGACGGCGCGATATGATACGCTTTGTCTACACCGTGGCGGTCGAGGCGGACGAGCCTTTTTCCGTTGACGCGCGCCGCGCAGCCGACGAGGGCATACGCAGCATTCCCGACGATAACTTTGATATCGTGCGCGGCACGGCTCCGCTTGCGGCGCCTCCGCTCGTGGTCGGAATGGGACCCGCGGGGATGTTTGCGGCGCTTATGCTCGCCGAGGAGGGATATCGCCCGATACTCATCGACCGCGGCGATGCCGCGCCGGACAGAGTGCGCAGAGTCGAAACGTTTTTCAGCGGCGGCGAGCTCGACCCCGAGTCGAACGTTCAGTTCGGTGCCGGCGGTGCGGGAACATTCTCCGACGGCAAGCTCGTCACGCGCATAGGCGATCCGCACATCGCCTACGTTCTGCGCCGCTTGTGCGAGTTCGGTGCACCGGAGGAGATCATGTGGCGCTCAAAGCCGCACGTCGGCACCGATCTTTTGCGCGGCGTCGTCGGCAGGCTGCTCGACCGCATCGAGGAGTGCGGCGGAACGCTGCTCTATCGCTGCCGCTTTGAGGGCGTCACCGAGCTTGCGGACGATTCGCTTGCGGCGCATACGAGCCGCGGGGACATCCGCTGCGGCGCGGCGATACTTGCCACGGGGCACAGCGCGCGCGACACATATGAATATCTCATCTCCGACGGATATGCCGTCGAGAGCAAGCCTTTTTCGGTCGGAGTGCGCGTTGAGCACCTGACCGAGGATATCGACCGTGCAATGTTCGGTTCTCACGCGGGCGACGAACGGCTCGGTCACGCCGAATACACGCTTTCCGACACGCGCGGCGAGCGCGGCGTTTATACTTTCTGCATGTGTCCGGGCGGCGAGGTCATTGCCGCGACGAGTGAGGAGGGCGCCGTCGTCGTAAACGGAATGAGCGAGCACGCACGCGCCGGGCGCAATTCAAACTCCGCGCTTGCGGTCAGCGTTCTGCCCGAGGACTGCGGAACGTCACCGCGCGACGGTATCGCGTTCCAGCGCAGGCTCGAAAGAGCCGCCTTTGCCGCAGGCGGGCGGAGCTATGCCGTGCCGGTAGAGACTGCGGGCGATTTTATGGCGGGACCGCACGCGGCGGGCACTCCGTTCTCCGAGCCGTCAAGAATAATCCCGACATACACGCGCGGCAGCCGGCAGTGCGCTGATCTCTGGCAGGTGCTGCCCGAGCAGATCTGCCGCGGGCTTTGCCGCGGACTTGAAATATTCGATTCCCGCGTTGCCGGCTTCGGTGCTCCCGACGTCGTGCTTTCGGGTGTCGAAACGCGCACGTCGGCTCCGGTGCGCATACTGCGCGGAGACGATCGCCGTGCACCGGGCAAGGGCGCGGTCTATCCCTGCGGAGAGGGCGCGGGCTATGCCGGCGGCATAACGAGCGCCGCGCTTGACGGACTGAAGACGGCACTTGCCGTCATAGCATCCGCAGCTCCGTCAAAAAACGAGAAAAAATGACGCTTTCCCGAAGCGGGGAGCACACTCTGACAGATACAGTGAGGTCGGTTGATGAGGAGCGAGGGCAAGGTAATAAGTATTGACGGAAAATACGCCGTTGTCGCCACGGAAAGGCGCGCGGCGTGCGAGGGCTGCCATAAGAGGAGCGAGGACGGCACCTGCTCGGTGTGCACGCTGCTCGGCGGCGAGAGCAGGCTAGACACGCGTGCTCTGAACAGCGCCGGCGCTGCTGTGGGAGACACCGTGGCGCTTGAAAGCAGCTCGGGGCGTATGCTCGGCTATGCCGCGCTCGTGTTCATTCTGCCCTGCCTGCTTGCCATTGCGGCATATTTTGTTTTTTCGCACGTCACGGGGAGCGAGCTTTACCGCAGCCTTTCCGCCGTCGGGGGATTTGCAGCCGGTCTTGTATTTGCGGCGATCTATTCGCGCTTCTGCGTCCGCGGCCGTGCCGATGTAACGGTGACGGAGATAATCGCACACGCGAAAGATGCGGCGGATCCGACGGCTGAGCCGGAAAACAAAACTAACTTGAATTAAGGTTTACTTGAATTTTATGAAAACAGGCAAAAGCACAAAGGAAAAGATCTGGGAGCTGCGCTGCGCACAGCCGACGGACGACGGCGGGGCTGAGGCGGCGATATCGTCGGCTCTCGGTGTGTCGCCCATCGTCGCAAGGCTGCTTTGCGGGCGCGGATACAAAACGCCCGAGGCGGCGCGTATCTTCCTCACGATGGGAGACACTCTCATTCATGACCCCTTCCTGCTGCCGGATATGGCTGCGGCGGTGGAGAGGATAGAACGCGCCCTTGCCGACCCGTCGGAGCATATCGTGATATACGGCGACTACGACGTTGACGGCGTTACCTCAGTGAGTGCGCTTTACCTTTACCTGCTCGGCAGAGACCCCGGGCTTGATATCGAATATTACATACCGAGCCGCAGCGAAGAGGGCTACGGCGTGACCTGTGCGGCGCTCGACACGATCGCGGCGCACGGCGCAACGCTCGTGATAACGGTCGATACCGGTATCACGGCGGAGGCTGAGGTCGATTATGCCGCAAAGCTCGGTATCGACGTTATAGTCACCGACCATCACGAGTGCCGCGAGACACTGCCGCGTGCCGTTGCGGTCATAAATCCGCACCGTTCCGACAGCCCGTATCCCTTCCGTGATCTTGCCGGCGTGGGTGTGGTATTCAAGCTGATATGCGCCTGCGAATCGGCGATATCAAAGGAGCGCGGAGAGCCCGAGAGCGACGGCGTGCGCCGTGCTTTCCGCGGTTTTGCCGACCTTGCCGCGATAGGCACGATAGCGGATGTCATGCCGCTGACCGATGAAAACCGCATGATAGTAGCCTACGGGCTTTCGCAGATAGAACACACAAAACGCCCGGGGCTTGCCGCGCTGCTTGAGGCGGCGCAGTCGGGGCATGGCGTAAAGGGGGCAGACGGGCAGGCGTCGGCTCCGAAAAAGCGCCGCGTGAACGCGGGGTATATCGGGTTCGGGATCGCGCCGAAGATAAACGCCGCGGGAAGAATGGCAAGTGCCGATATCGCAGCCGATCTCTT
>OCQA01000159.1_pt1 | contig 86292 bp, 91 predicted proteins | sample 1538571 | NCBI WGS metagenome assembly OCQA01 (sample SAMN04571708, study PRJEB22368) | human gut metagenome | biome: human gut; material: stool | host: Homo sapiens | place: Luxembourg | collected 2012-09-28 | reverse complement strand
AACACAACCCGCTACGGGGGAGACTTACCCGAAATCTGATTTATTCAACAAAGCCATAAAAAAATAAAACATACGCCTGATGACAGCTCAATCATTCTGGGTTGCAACTTCATGGCAGCATTTACCTCCACCAGACGGCCTGACAGGCGGATTGCGGCGGCAGGAAACGCCCTAAAGTACAAAATCTGCGGCTGGCCTCACAGTTTTCGCGACTCTGCAGGAGAATATCGAGAGGCTGGGCCATACTGAAAATAGCAGAGCATAAACCTTACTCTTCATGGCGATTAAAAGGGAGGAATATGCAGGCAATACACCACGTAGAAAAGTTTCATCCAAAAGATTTTGATTTTATTGCATTAAGTCTGGCCCAGATGAACTCACAAGGGCGGAAAGTGGACGTTGAACAGGTCACCGGCAGTATGAATGATGCATGTAAATCCCGGTTCCTCGACAGCTACCGCTACCATCTCAATCTATTTGTCGAAAAATCACCAAGTTGACACAACAGGCCGGATAGCATAATCCGGCCTGTTCATTATTGTGTTCCGGCAACATCTCTGTGAAGGCAGATAACACCCCCAGATGGGGTTCACGACTTTGCAGAAAAAGTATTTTTCCACCCTGCTCCTCATTACCAGTAAGAGACGTTGTCAGTCGCTGATGCACGTATCGGTGTATACCCCTGCAAATCACATATCTTTTTTCCGCATGCTGGTTCCCCGGTCAGCAGACTTATCTATGGTGATAAAAATTACTAATGAGACATGCGAAATAAAAAATTAATTTTATGACTTAAATTCGCTGTATTCGGGCATCACCTAAAACCCCTGAAATGTTATCAAATGGTTAAATAATATGATTTAAAACCACCATTAATTAACATTTTATTTTGTCTTCCCCCATCAATCCCTCATGATTTAACACAAAATCAACATAAAAAATCATGAATTTTAACATTAATGTGCATAACTCACAATTACGTAATCCTGACTTCCTGAGCTATTCCCTTTACCGGTAATCTTTCCATGACATCCACCCCCTACAGTTCAGAAAGGCAAAAATATGAAACTTAAAATTGCATTGCTTAGCGTAGCTATGTCTTCAGCATATATTTTTTCCGGTTCAGTATTCGCAGCAGAGAAATATGAAATTGCCTTGGTTGCAAAAGTCAATGGTATCCCATGGTTTAACCGGATGGGGGTTGGCGTAAAGGAAGCTGCCGATAAACTCAATGTTAATGCCTATCAGACAGGGCCAGCAACCCCGGATCCGGCTCAACAAGTTAAAGTCATTGAGGACCTTATTGCTAAAAATGTTAATGCAATTATCGTTGTACCAAATGATGCAACGGTTCTGGAGCCTGTATTAAAAAAAGCCCGGGATAAAGGTATTGTTGTGTTGTCTCATGAGTCCCCTGATAAGCAGATAGCTCAATGGGATGTGGAAACTATTGATAGCGAAAAATATGCTCAGGCCAATATAGATGAACTTGCAAAAGATATGGGTGGAAAAGGTGGATATGTGATTTACGTTGGTTCACTGACTGTACCAGGGGTTTGAGGGCCAATGGAACGAAAACGTACGCTAAGAAGGTAATTCATTGTTTAAATTGAAATTTAATGCTCTCAGTTCCCCCCTTCAAAATATCCTCCGGTAGCGTGAACGTATAATGCCCCAGCATATTGATATGTCCGTGCATCAGTGGGGATAACCTGGCGATATCTTCACCACCGGTTTCCTCTCCATTACTGCGCATCCAGCTCAGGGCTTCCTGCATATAAAGTGTGTTCCACAGCACCACTGCGTTAGTGGCCAGGCCCAGAGCACCCAGTTGATCTTCCTGACCTTCACGATAGCGCTTTCTGATCTCACCGCGCTGCCCGTAGCAGATCGCCCTCGCCACAGCATGGCGGCCTTCTCCCCGGTTTAACTGCGTCAGGATCCGCCGACGATAATCTTCATCATCAATATAATTTAGAAGGTACAGCGTCTTGTTGACGCGCCCCACTTCCATGATCGCCTGTGCCAGTCCTGATGGACGCGAGCTTTTCAGCAAAGAGCGAATGAGTTCTGAAGCATGAATGGTGCCCAGTTTCAGCGAACCGGCGGTTCGCATCATCTCATCCCACTGATCCTCGGCTTTCGACAGATCGGCACAACCACGTGCCAGTTCGTCCAGTGCACCGTAATTTGCCGATTTATCCACCCGCCAGAATACCGCTTCACCGGCATCGGCAAGCCGGGGGGAAAACTGGTATCCCAGCAGCCAGAAGAGGCCAAAAATAATGTCGCTGGTACCGGCTGTGTCCGTCATGATCTCAACCGGATTCAGCCCTGTCTGCTGCTCCAGAAGGCCTTCCAGCACAAAAATGGAATCTCGTAATGTGCCGGGGACAACAATGCCGTGGAATCCAGAGTACTGATCAGAGACGAAGTTGTACCAGGTGATACCACGTCCGGAACCAAAATATTTTCTGTTAGGCCCTGAATTGACGTTTTTCACCGGCGTGACAAAGCGCATGCCGTCAGCTGAGGCCACTTCGCCACCACCCCAGCGGCCAGCAAGCTCCAGTGTGGACTGAAAATCAACCAGACGGGCATTGGCGCTGACCAGCGTTTCCGCCCGGAGGTAATTCTGTTTCACCCAACTGAGCCGGTGGCGCGTCAGCGCCGGTATGTTGTGCTTTATCAGCGGTTCCAGTCCGATATTGCAGGCCTCTGCCATCAGGACCGCCCACAGGCTGATGTGCAGATCCTGCGCCCGGGCCCCGGATTCACTGACATGCGTAAACTCACGTGTAAATCCCGTTCTGGCATCTATTTCAAGCAACAGTTCCGTCAAATCTACTGGCGGGAGTAGCTGCCTTACCCGACTGTTGAGACGATGCAACGATGGTGGCTCCTCCAGTTTCTCCAGGCTGCTGATAGTCAGGGAAGGATGTTTACCGTCATAGCAAATATGAACCTCCGCATTTCCTTCAAAGCGGGATGCGACGGCTTTCCAGGTTTCATCCAGCTGGACCGCCAGCTGTTGCACGCCTTTATGTCCATCAGTGGGATGTCCCAGCGCCCGGCAAACGGGGACCCGCTGAGCCTGCCATTCTTCCCCCTGCAACAGCTTCTCGCGGGGATTTCCCCAGCGATCGCTGTTTTCGAGCCAGATGTCCCGTCGACGTAGTGCATCCTGAAGGCGCTCCAGCAGACAAAGAGAGTAACCGGCACGCTGTATCCGGCCCTCCGCATCGTATACCAGACGTTTCCAGGGGCCGGTAATAATATGTTCAGGCGCATCGTCCAGGATGCGCTGTTTCGAGCCGTTCAGTTCGGTGAGATAATGAATAGCGGACAGCGTATGTTCTCCGGCTGGCGCCGCCTGGAAATGCAGGTCGCGCAATACCGCCGGAAGAAAACGCTTTACCCGCCCGTACTGCTCCACCATTTCGTCATGGAAATTGTTGTTCTGAGGCCGGGCCAGCTCATTTACCTTACTGACGGATTCTGCCAGCCTGCTTTTCGGTATGCTGTTGAATATTGTCTCCCTCAGTTCAGCATCGTCAGCCTGCTCATCCAGCAACAATGAACATGCCCGCGCCAGTAGTAGCGCAGCACGGTCAAGATCTTTAAGCGTCCTGAGTCGCTTTTTCTGCCCCGTTTTCTTCGCCGCACGAGTGATATCCAGTATCAGCATATCGAGCACATCAACGGCTTCATCCAGCGCCGCAGTCTCCTGTGCTTTAACGAATGCGGTGAGTACGGCCAGTTTTCTCTGCTGTGGCATTCAAGCGATATATTTTACCGACGGCATGCCTGCGTAACGGGCCAGATTACGCAGTTGTATAGCAGGCAGACCGGTAAAATTCAGTCGGGAAAACTCCAGGTTTCGCAGCCGGATATACCGCTCCAGCGCTTCGGTAAATGCCGGGCCGCTGACGGTGACAGGTCCCTTTTTCAGTTGCTCCAGCGGTGAAATACGCTGCCCCTCAGGAATGTCCAGCAGCTCCGTCACGCGGGCGGTCTGCCAGCTGTCCGGCAACGCGGCCAGTTTCTTCCACAGTCGCTGATTTGCCCGTTCGCGTACTTCACTGACGAGACGCACAAGTGTGGTTGCTCCGGGCAGCAGGACCTTATTCTGAAGCAGCCACGCGGTGGCAAAATCAAACATCAGGCCGGGTCGCTCATTACTGAGCCATGCGCGGGTATACAGCAGGCGCTTCAGGCGGAAAGACCAGGGGAAATCGCCAAATTCATGGTAACCGTAATATTCCTTAATCAGCGCAGTATGCTCTCTGAGGGTAGTATCCCGTTCTGCGTAGCGGGAAAGGACTTCCGGACGGCGGATGTTAAGCTGTACCGCGACAAAATGCTGAACACCCGGCAGAACCCGGGTTAAATCTGTCAGAAAAGAGCCCAGAAAACGGGCGGTGGTGAGCTGAAGCGCAATTCCCAGCCGGTTATGCCTTCCCAGTCGCTGGTTAATGAAGGCAAGATCCCGCTCATCAAGATGAAAATAGCGCGCCAGCTGCACGTCATTGGGTTCTGCAACATAGCGACCATAATTCAGTTCCTGCTCCGTGGTCAGAAAATCGACGGGCATATCGGCCTCCCTGCCTGATGGTCATAAATTAACAATTTCGCAACCGTCCGAAATATTATAAATTATCGGACATACTAAAATGGTGTTGTTTATGTGTCTATTAAATAGATTTTTTGTTATAACAGACACCTGTTGTCCGATATTTGATTTAGGATACATTTTTATGCGCCTTTTTGGTTACGCACGGGTATCAACTAGTCAGCAGTCGCTCGATATTCAGATCAGGGCGCTCAAAGAAGCAGGTGTGAAAGCAAATCGTATCTTTACTGATAAGGCATCCGGCAGTTCAGTTGATCGTCCGGGGCTTGATCTGCTGCGCATGAAGGTGGAGGATGGTGACGCCATTCTGGTGAAGAAGCTCGACCGTCTTGGCCGTGACACTGCCGATATGATCCAGTTAATTAAAGCATTCGACGCTCAGGGCGTAGCTGTCCGGTTTATCGATGACGGAATCAGTACTGATGGTGACATGGGAAAAATGGTGGTCACTATTCTATCTGCTGTAGCTCAAGCCGAACGTCAAAGAATATTAGAACGAACAAATGAAGGTCGCCAAGAAGCAATGGCAAAGGGAGTTGTGTTCGGTAGAAAAAGAAAAATAAACAGAGGTGCGATATTAAATATGTGGAAACAAGGTTTAGGAGCCTCACACATATCAAAAACAATGAATATTGCTCGTTCAACAGTATATAAAGTAATAAATGAAAGCAACTAATATAAAAGGTTGAATATGGAATTTAATATTACTTCAAAGTCTAATCCGTTTGGCGATACAACAGCAGAAAATGATAAGAAAATGTTGAGCAGTGCTTTCATCGAAACTGCTGACTTTAGAACTTTAATTGAAACAGATGACCGAACTATTGTTGTAGGCAGACGAGGGACTGGTAAAAGTGCTTTATTCATTCAGCTAAATGAGCATTGGAAGAAAGATAAAAAAATATTAATCCTAAGTTTTTCACCAGACGACACTCAAATAATTGGCTTTAGATCAATGTTGAAGCCATTTACAGGCTCATTCAATTTAGCCAGGGCAGCCACAAGGTTATTATGGCGATATGCTATGTTAATGGAGATAGCATCATATATATCTTCTCATTATAAATTATCATCTCAAATTTCGACAGAAACATTGTTGAATGAGCATTTAAAGAAATGGAATGCTGCACAAGGTGATATTTTAAGAAAGTGTAGGATTGTAGCAAAAGAATATTTAGATGAAAACAATCCTGAAGAATCAATTGGTGACCTTCAATTTAATTTGAATATTTCAGAAATCGAAGGCAATATAGTTTCACTTCTTGAGCGCTCAGACAGGAAAATTGTCATATTGATGGATAAGCTAGATGAAGCATATGAACCGGATAATATAGGAATCGGAATCATAGCTGGTCTGGCATATGCCTCAATTGAATTAAATCAAAAAGCAAAATGCATTCGCCCAATCATTTTTTTAAGAGATAATATATTTAGATCGCTATCAAAGGAAGATCCTGACTACTCAAGAAATATAGAGGGGCAAGTCATAAGGCTGCATTGGGATTGGGCACAACTCTTAATGCTATCGGCTAAAAGAATGAAAGTGGCATTTAATCTAGATATTGAGAAAGATCAACGGGTTTGGGATAGGTGTACAGCCGATGACCTCAAAGGAAGGAGTGGTTTTAAACGATGCTTGCAATTTACCCTTTACCGCCCCAGAGATTTACTGTCATTGTTAAATGAAGCTTTTTTCTCCGCATTTAGAGAGAGTCGAGAAACCATTATTAACACTGATCTAGAATATGCAGCCAAGTCAATTTCCATGGCCAGGCTTGAAGACCTTTGGAAGGAGTACCAGAAGATCTTTCCTTCAATACAAGTTATAACTAGCGCATTCCGTAGTATTGAACCTGAATTAACAGTCTACACTTGCTTAAAAAAAATAGAAGCATCTTTCGAATCAATAGAAGAAAATGAAGACCCCAAAATAATCTCTGAAATACAATTACTAAAAGCTAGTGGAATCCTCCAAAGTTTGTATAGCGTAGGATTTGTGGGTATACGTGATAAAAACACTTCATCTTATTCATTTTGCCATGATGGACGAACCCCAGATAAAGGTTTTGAAAGCAGTGAAAAACTATTAATTCATCCATGTTATTGGCTTGGTTTGAATTTAAATCGCAACGCTCTTGCTCCAGAGGAAGCTGAGGAAATAAATGACGAATATGATATCAATGTTGTTTCCGATAATTCAGCCATTAGAAATAAAACAATAGGTCAAATAACCACTCATCTGGATCAAATACCGACAGGAAATGAAGGGGCTAATGAATTTGAGCAATGGTGCTTAGACGCACTAAGAATTGTATTTGCATCCCACCTGACAGATATAAAACCGCATCCAAACGGTAACGCGGTTCAGAGACGAGATATTATAGGTACCAATGGTGGAAAATCAGATTTTTGGAAGCGTGTATTAGAAGACTATAAAACAAGACAAGTTGTTTTTGATGCGAAAAATTTTGAAGAATTAGGCCCATCTGAGTACAGACAATTACAATCATATTTAACAGGTCCGTATGGAAAATTAGGATTTATTATTAATAGAGAAGAAAGTGAGGCATTGAAATCAGGGAGAGATTTGGATTGGACAAAAGAAATGTATCAATCTCATAATTCATTAATAATAAAATTACCTGCGAAATATATATCTAAATTGTTGCAAAAATTAAGAAATCCTGAGAAGCATGACGCTATAGATAGTCAGATGGGGAAACTTTTAACTCTATATGAAACATCATATATGGCTATTAAAAGTACTCAAAAGAAACGAAGAAAATAGCATCAGTTACATCATATGAGAGGGTTCCTGAAAAGGAATTTTCTCATATTTTATTATAAATCAATAATATATATCCTTAGCGTACGTTTTCGTTCCATTGGACCTCAAACCCCACATATAGCGTCACTGTCAGCTGGAAACACCGCTACATCTTGTGTTGCGGGGCCGCTGTGCGCCGGGGGCAGGAACGAAGATCCGGAAATACCGGTTTTCGGATCTGAGGCAACGAGAAAGGACACTGTTGATAGATGGACAATAATTATTTCAATTATTGAATATTATGCAAAAATGTAAGACGGCAATCTTTACATTAAAAGTAAAGCAAAAGAGATTTACAATCTCATGTAAAGCAGATAAGCTTTACATCTCCAACCGGTTAAGGAGCTTATGTATGGCTATGGTCAATGCCCGCATCGATGACGAGCTGAAAGCCCGGGTCGATGCAGTACTTCAGCGCAGGAATATAACGGTCACCCAGAATATGACAGATCTGTACCGTTATATTGATCAGCATGAGCAGTCACCCTTTTTGCCAGCCCCTCGGCCGCACACTGCCGGCGATGTTGTGGCAAAGTGCTGTTCTGATTTGATGAATATCCGCGATGCACTGCTGCTTATCCGCGGCCATGCGGAGCGCCAGGCTGGCACCGGGGAGATGGCTTCACTTTATCAGTTATTTACCCGTTCCCGCCTGGCGTTTGCCGATGGGCTGTGCTGGCTGCACAGTGCCCCGGCGTTGCCCTTCACAGTTGACCGGCTGCTGTTGCCCCTGGCTCAGGTTCAGGCGCAGATCGCAGAGTGTGATATTGCGCTGGGTGGCGGAAGCCGCGATGCTCTGGTGCTTTCTGATGATGCGTTAAGCAAGCTCGCAGCCAATTTTAACGAGCTCGATAAAGTGGTGATAAGCCTGTGTGAAAAGGTTGGGGTGCTCCGCCGGCTTCCGCCTGTAGTAACTGAAGAACAGCGCTTTGATGGGGAGTTCTGTACCGTCTTCACGAAAGATGTCAGCTTTCCGGGAAATGTTGAAGTCATTATCCACCTGCGTCCCGATCTGCTCCGCCTATTAACTCCTCACCTGAAAGAAGCGATTTGCTGCCCTCGAATTCCTGGATGGACTCCTGGTGTTGATATTAATAGCGGTTTTAACACATACATCCCAGCACCGGCGGATTATTTTCAGAAGATGGACTCCATTACAGCTGTTGCAATGGCACCGGCAGGAGGAGCGATGGGAGTATGCGGTCTTCTTTTTGTTCAGGGTGAAACAAGGATCCATTACTGGTCGGAGAAATCTGCTCAGGTCAACCCTGTCTCCCGCGACATGCTGTCAGAGGCAGTCTGCGTGAAAATCGAAAATCATATCCGAAACATTCTTCAGGGCTCTGACACTAAATGACCAACAGAAAAGCAATTCCTGACAAAGTTCAGGCTAAGATAATGGACAAAAGCGCGGCGCGGTGCGCTATCTGTTACAGCACGCGGATGAATACCGATGTGGTGTATCCCGTTCCTGGCTTCCAGAGTGCACACATTGACCAAAACGCCGCCAACTGCGCGGAGAATAATCTATACCGGGGTTCGAGGTTCAATCGTGTAAAAAACCACGTTAAGGCAATAATTCATTGTTTGAATTGAAATTTAATGGCCTCAACTCTCCCTTCAGAATATTTTCCGGCAGCGTGAACGTATAATGTCCCAGCATGTTGATATGACCGTACATCAGTGGCGACAGGCGTGAGATATGCTCGTCTTCCGGGATCTCACCAGCGCTGCGCAAATGTGATAGCGCTTCCTGCATATAAAGCGTGTTCCACAATACAACTGCGTTAGTGACAAGCCCCAGCGCACCCAGTTGATCCTCCTGCCCCTCACGGTAACGTTTTCTAATCTCACCACGTTGGCCGTAACAGATCGCCCTTGCCACGGCGTGACGGCCTTCTCCCCGGTTAAGCTGAGTCAGTATCCTGCGACGATATTCTTCATCATCAATGTAGTTGAGGAGGTACAGCGTCTTGTTGACCCGTCCCACCTCCATAATCGCCTGCGCCAGCCCTGACGGACGGGAACTTTTTAAAAGCGAGCCCACAAGTTCTGAGGCGTGGACTGTACCCAGCTTCAGAGAACCGGAAACCCTCATCATTTCATCCCATTGGGTTTCTATCTTTGACAGTTCAACGCATCCCCGCGCCAGCTCATCCAGTACCCCGTAGTTCGCATTTTTATCTGCACGCCAAAATACCGCCTCACCGGCATCTGCCAGGCGGGGCGAAAACTGGTAGCCCAGCAGCCAGAACAGGCCAAAGATAATGTCGCTGGACCCTCCAGTGTCCGTCATAATCTCCACCGGATTCAGCCCCGTCTGCTGCTCCAGAAGCCCTTCCAGCACAAAGATAGAGTCACGCAACGTACCGGGGATAACGATGCCGTGAAAGCCGGAATACTGGTCAGAAACAAAATTGTACCAGGTGATCCCACGCCCTGAGCCAAAGTATTTTCTGTTAGGGCCAGAGTTCAGCGTTTTTACAGGAGTGACAAAGCGCATCCCATCTGCAGAAGCCACTTCTCCGCCGCCCCAGCGCTCAGACAGTTCCAGCGTGGACTGAAAATCGACCAACCGGGCATTAGCGCTGACCAGCGTTTCAGCCCGAATGTAGTTTTGTTTTACCCAGCTCAGACGGTGGCGGGTCAGTGCCGGAATACTGTGTTTGATCAGCGGTTCATGTCCGATATTGCAGGCTTCAGCGAGCAGTACGGCACACAGGCTGATGTTAAGATCCTGAGCACGGGCTTCAGACTCACTCACATGAGTGAATTCGCGGGTAAAACCAGTCCGGGCGTCAATTTCAAGCAGCAGCTCTGTCAGATCAACAGGGGGGACCAGCTGCCTGACGCGGCTGTTCAGAAGAATCAGCGGCTGCGGTTCTTCCAGTTTTTCCAGACTGCTGATGGTCAGGGACGGATATTTACCCTGATGACAGATGCTCACGGCAGCATTCAGCTCAAAGCGTGAGGCCACCGTTTTCCAGGTTTCGTCCAGTTCGGTTGCCAGCTGTTTAACGGCATTTCCACCATCGGTGGGGTGTCCAAGCGCCCGGCATACGGCGATCCGCTGAGCCTGCCATTCTTTCCCCTGAAGAAACTTCTGACGCGGATCGCCCCAGCGATCGCTGTTCTCCAGCCAGATATCGCGGCGACGCAGCGAATCCTGAAGGCGTTCCAGCAGGCACAATGAGTATCCTGCACGCTGTATCCGGCCTTCGGAGTCGTACACCAGACGTTTCCAGGGACCTGTAATGATCTGCTCAGGCGCATTCTCCAGGAGGCGTTTTTTCGAACCACTCAGTTCGGCCAGGTAATGTATGGCCGATAGCGTATTTTCGCCGGCAGGGGCAGACTGAAAATGTAAATCACGCAGCATCGCTGGCAGAAAGCGCTTAACCCGTCCATATTGCTCGACCATTTCATCCTGGAAATTTGTGTCCTGCGGGCGGGCAAGCTCATTGACTTTACCTACGGATTCCGCCAGCCGGTTCTTTGGTACGTGGCTGAAAATAGTCTGACGCAGCGCTGCGTCATCCATTTTATCATCCAGTAAAAGCGTACATGCATGTGCCAGAAGTAGCGCCGCGCGATCAAGATCTTTGAGCGTTCTGAGCCGTTTTTTCTGCCCGGTTTGCTTCGCTGAACGCGTGATATTGAGGATCAGCAGATCCAGAACATCGACAGCCTCATCGAGTGCCAAAATTTCCTGTGCTTTAACAAACGCGGTCAGGATGGCCAGCCGCCGTTCCTCCGGCATTCTGGCGATATATTTTACCGAAGCCATGCCAGCATAACGAGCCAGGTTGCGGAGTTGAATTGCAGGCAGCCCGGCAAAATTCAGCCGGGAAAACTCCAGGCTGCGCAGGCGTGTGTAGCGCTGAAGTGCGTCAGTAAAGGCCGGACCACTGACGTTGACGGGCCCTTTTCGTATCTGCTCCATCACGGAAACCCGCTGTCCTTCCGGTATGACAAGCAGACCGGCCAGTTGCTCAGTCTGCCAGCTGTCAGGTAATGCAGCCAGTCTGCGCCACAAACGCCTGCTTGCCCGCTCACGAATTTCGCCAATGAGCCTCGTCAGCGCTGAGGCTGCGGGCAACAATACTTTATTCTGGAGCAACCATGCCGTGGCAAAATCGAACATCAGACCGGGGCGCTCGTTACTGAGCCATGTGCGGATATAAAGCAGACGTTTCAGTCTGAACGACCAGGGGAAATCGCCAAAATCATGGTAGTCAGAGTGTTGCCTGATCAGCCTTTGATGCTCCCAACGGGTATTCTCTCTCTGGGCGTATCGGGCCATGATCTCAGGGCGATGAATGTTCAGCTGTAATGCAACGTAATTTCGGACGCCGGGAGGTATTTGCAAGGGATCGGTCTGGAAGGTTCCCAGAAAACGGGCCGTGGTTAGCTGAAGGGCAATCCCAAATCGGTTATGTTTCCCCCGGCGCTGATTAATAAAAACAAGATCGCGTTCATCAAGATGAAAATACCGGGCCAGCTGAACCTCGTTAGGCTCGGCGGCATACCGTCCGTAGTTTTCGGTCTGTTCACTGGTCAGAAAACCGTCACTCATCCCGCATCCTTTCGTAAGGGTATCGCTCTGCTCAAATTTTGATAGTCTCAGATATTATAAGTTTTGAGACCTTTTAAAGTGCGTGCTTACATGAGTATCAAAAATCGTGTTTTATGCTTTATGATACTACGCAGTATCAGTATCGATTTGTGAGACCAATATGGCATTACTGGGATATGCAAGGGTATCAACGAGCCATCAGAAACTGACGGCGCAGATCATGGAGCTGAAATCTTCAGGCGTCAGAGATGACCGGATTTTTACTGACATGATGTCGGGCGCCACGGACGAACGTGAAGGGTTACAACGGCTGCTTGCCCGTGCCGAAAAAGATGACATTATCATGTGTACCAAAATGGACCGGCTTGGCCGCAACACAGCGGATATGATCCACATTGTTGATGCCTGCTATAAAAAGGGAATAGCCATCCGGTTTCTGGAGAATGGACTGAGTACTGAAGGCACGATGGGTAAAATGGTCATTCAGATCCTTGCTGCCGTTGCTGAAGCTGAGCGGGAGCGGATCCTGGAGCGCACAAACGAAGGCCGGGTCATCGCCATGGCGGCAGGCGTCAGGTTTGGACGGAAACCTCATCACAAATCGGCCGCCGCACTGGAGCTTATCCGGCACGAAACGCCCATTAAACTGGTGATGGAGAAAACCGGCATATCCAGGGCCACCTATTTCAGGTTAAAAAAACTGGGCCCAGGCAGTTAACCCGACGCAGGCAGCGATTTTTTCCTGTGCCGGAAAGGGTTTCGCGGTTGATGCTGATGATCCCCTGCTTAAAAACAGAGTTAACATTGCCCACAATATTGCTGGTTTTGATGAGCCGTTAAAGGAGTTTTATGAATGGATGGATGTATCTGGTGATTGCCGGCATAGCCGAAGTCTTTTATGCCGCGTCAATGCTCCGGACTGAGGGATTTACCCGGATCTACCCCAGTATTTTTTGCCTGACATTTATCGGTGTGAGCATGTACTTTTTGTCCCTGGCAACACGGACTATTCCTGTAGGAACCGCTTATGCGGTCTGGGTCGGGATTGGTGCTTTAGGGACAGCAGCGTACGGAATAATTTACTTAAATGAAGATAAGGGCCTGTTACGCATTGCCTGTTTCGGACTGATTCTGGCGGGTATCATTGGCCTGAAAATTCTGGCAGGACACAAGCAGCTGTAGGTTCTCATCCATAAACAGAACTCCGGGGGCATTCTGATTTTAGACATCAGCATGCCTCTCCCTTTCCCCTTTTTGAAATGGGACATTACCCGCTACATTAATAACAGGCGAGAGAACCGACATAACCGGGGGCGGCCAGGAAAAGTTGCCATGATTGACAAAAAGACTGCTTTTTGTTTGTACCTGCATGATTAACGGTGCGAATTTTTTCGGCAAACTATAAATGCGGGCACCAGTGTGATGATAAGCACCTGAATAAATGCCGACGGTAATGAAGGTGGCCCTGTTGATTAATAAGTTTGCAGGGAAATAAAAATCCCCGTCATCACGGGGATTTTCCGGACCCGAATGCGTTACCGGGAAGGATGCGAAGGAGAAAAGCGCAGTATCAGCATACCCGCCAGTGCTGCCAGTACAGAGCCGGCAAGTACCCCCACCTTGACCTCGTCCACCAACAGGGGGCTTTCTGCAAACGCCAGGTTGCCGATAAACAGGCTCATGGTAAACCCTATTCCGCACAGGACCGATACGCCGTAAACCTGCAGCCAGGTACTTTTTTCAGGCCGTTTTGCCAGGTCCAGGCTGACGGCCAGCAGCGACAGGCCGAAAATGCCCGCCTGCTTGCCAACAAACAGGCCCAGCGCAACGCCGACCGGTACCGGCGACATCAGGTCATCAGCCGTCATACCGGAGAGCGCGACCCCCGCATTTGCGAAGCCAAACAGCGGCAGTATCAGAAACGTCACCCACGGATTGATGCCGTGCTCCAGCCGGGCAAGAGGGGATTGTTTATCCGGATCGGTTACCCGCAGCGGGATAAAGAGCGCCAGCAGGATACCCGCGATGGTGGCGTGCACCCCGGACTGAAGCATGAAAAACCACAGCACGCCCCCCGCCAGCAGATAGGGAAACAGCCGGGTAATCCCGGCACGGTTCATGATAAACAGCAGAGCAACCGTGACCGCCGCACCGGCCAGCATCAGAAACGAAATATTACTGGTATAGAAGAGCGCAATAATAGCCACTGCGCCCATGTCGTCCAGAATAGCCAGCGCCGACAGGAAAATTTTCAGCGAGGCAGGTACGCGACTGCCCAGCAGTGCCAGTACCCCGAGCGCAAAGGCAATGTCCGTGGCGGCAGGAATTGCCCAGCCAGCGAGGGTTTCATCGCTGCCCGCATTAAACCATACGTAAATGGCCGCAGGCACGGCCATCCCGCCCAGCGCGGCAAATCCCGGCAGCGCGCGCTGGCCCCAGGTGGCAAGCTGACCGGTGAGAAGCTCGCGCTTGATTTCCAGGCCGACCATCATGAAGAACACGGCCATCAGGGCGTCGTTTATCCAGTGCTCAACGGAGAGGCCGGCGGCGTTGTATTTCAGGAATACCTCATATCCCTCCCTGAGCGGAGAGTTAGCCACGATGATAGCGGCTGCTGAGGCGATGATGAGCACGATGCCGCCGGCTGCGGGCGAGCTGAAAAATGCAGATGGCACTTCTGACATCCTCTTTTTATTTCTGTCTGGGATTTCTGACACACTCCCTCCCTTTATTCAAAAAAAACAGGCCTTCCCCTGATATACAACCGCTGGTTATCAGAGGATAAGCCGGCTGAGCTACGCTGAAGATATAAAAAATACGATAATTAATTGCTGATAAATTAACGAATTAGCGTGACGTTAATTTTATCATAACGTCCGGCCCGCTTCAGGCGGAAGAGGTAAAGCCCTGTAAAGCTGCCGCAGGCAGGGGCATTTTTATCCGTCATCAGCCACACGCTCACAGCAGCCATGTGACGACAAAAAAACCCAGGGCAGTCATCAGAATGGAGCCGGTTACGTGTACCAGCAGTGAAGTAAACGCCCAGAAATAATTACCGGACTGCAGCTGTGAGAATATTTCCAGGGAAAACGTGGAAAACGTGGTCAGCCCACCGCACAGCCCGGTGATAACAAGTAATCGCCAGGCCGGATCCAGGTCAGGATGGCGCATGAACCAGGCCAGCGACGCACCAATGATAAATCCGCCCGCAAGGTTCACTACCAGCGTGCCCGGTGGCAGGTCAGGAAACAGGCTGTTCAGGCGTGCGCCAAGCAGCCAGCGGATCAGGCAGCCAGCGGATCCACCAATGATAATGGCCAGATAAGATTTCACGGGGTTTACCTCTGTGTCAGAGGGAGTATGCAGGCTGATGATACGGGGCGGCCTGACATACTCCCGGTTAAAGGGGAGTAATATCAGGCGTCATCAGCTTCTCAGGGGAAGCGGTTGGGTAAGGTGGAACGCCATCACCTCGCCGCAATTCTGGCCCGGTCACGGGCGTTAATCAAGCGGCTATCCACTGTTTTTGTGCGACTCCCCCTGCGGCGGGCATGAGGAGCCCGTTTTCAGGCTTGACCTGAAGAGCATTAAAAATTATCGTTTCGGCAGCATTTTATATCTGACTGTGAGTCATGCACATTACGCCACCCTGAGTTTCTCTTCGCCCGTCCTTTATCAGAGAGCCTGCCGCGACAGCCAGTCCGCGCCGGGTACCGTTCTCTCATATCCGTTACGGGACTGCCACCTTTCACGGTGAACCCGCGTGTACCTGCTTCAGGGACGCAGGCGCCGTGTCCGCAGCAGCCGGTACGGACACGTCGTGATTAATCGGCGGGCTGCAGCCCGCCTTCAGGGATATTCATGCGTCAGCTTTTTCGGTTTATGTTTCATCACGCCTCTCACCTTACGTTCGGTGCGATGCTGATGGCCATGTCCAGCTTTGGACAGACCTATTTTGTCTCACTTTACGGGCAGGATTTTCGTGAGGCCTTTGGGCTCACCGACGGCGGACTGGGCGGCCTGTACGCAATCGGAACGGTGATGAGCGCCATCACGCTGACCTGGGCCGGACGGCTGATTGACTACACCACGACCCGCCGCTTCACGCTGGCGGTCACCCTTTTGCTGCTCACGGCCTGCCTGCTGGTTTCCGGCGCACAGGCGGCGTGGATGCTGTGCATCGGGTTTTACTTTCTGCGCCTCGGCGGCCAGGGACTGATGGTGCATACTGCGCTGACCGCAACGGCGCGCCAGTTCCCCCTTGATGCAGGCAAGGCGCTCGGCGCCATCGCGCTGGGGCTCTCGCTGGCGCAGGCCGTTTTTCCTGTGATTGCGGTGCAGATAAGCGCGCTGACGGGATGGCGCGCTGCCTGGGGCATCAATGCCGGAATGCTTGTTGCCGGCGTGGGGGTCGCGCTGATGTTTTTGCCCCGCGGGAAAGAGAAGCCGCTGCGTACGTTCAGAAAGCGGGGTGAGGAGAAAGAAAAAGAGGCGCCGGTATGGCGAAACCGCAACCTGCTGCTGGCGCTGCCTGTCGTGCTGGCCTCCCCCTTTATCACCACCGGCTTCTTCTTCCACCAGGCGAGGCTGGCACAGGAGAAAGGCTGGGAGCTGTCGTGGGTGGCGGTATGGTTTATTGCCTATGCCATTACCCAGGCGGTATCGCTGCTGTCGTTTGGCCCGCTGATTGACCGGCTCTCACCACGCAGGCTGCTGCCGTGGTTTCTGATGCCACAGGCCCTGGCCATGCTGGCGCTATGGCTCAGCAACGGTCAGTGGGTGACGCCTTTTTACCTGATTATGACCGGCGTATCGTCGGCCATTGCCTCAACGCTTGCCACCGCGCTCTGGGTACAGCTGTTTGGTCCGGCGCAGCTGGCCAGGGTGCGCTCGGCGGTTGAGGCAGGGACGGTGATTGCCAGCGGGGCATCCCCGGTAATCATGGGCGTGCTGATAGATAACCATGTCACCCTGCATCTTCAGGCCCTGTTCTGCCTGGTCTACATTCTTGGCGCCAGCCTGCTGGCCACCGGTATCAGGACGGATGCGCCGCAATAACGCGCCTTTACCTTCATACCCGTCATCCTCTTTCCCCTGTGAAGGCGGGCCTGATATCAGGCCCGCCTGTTTCATCGCAGCATCAGCAGGGGCTGACGGCTTTCAGACAGCATTTCCGTGGTGTGGCTGCCAATAAAGAATCGCCGTAACCGGGAGTGCCCGCAGGCCCCCATTACCGTGAGGTCGATATCATGGGCGTCCGCGTAGCGGCACAGCGCCCCGGTTACGGACTCGTCTTCCAGCAGGCGTGTCTCGGTCGTGATACCGGCTTCCTGAAGAACAGCCTGCGCATCCTGCAGGGCTGACATGTCACCGTTGACCATCACGATATGACAGCTCAGGCCGTGCAGCAGCGGGCTGACCGTCAGGCGCGTCAGGTTTTTACGGCTCTCACTGCTGCCGTCGTACGCAAACATCACCCGCGCCGGCGGCGTAAACGTCTCCGGCACAATCAGCACCGGGTTTTTCTGCAGGCGAATGACGCTTTCCAGATGGCTGCCTACCTGATTCTGCGTCCCGCGGCGCCCCAGCACCATCAGCCGGACTTCGCCCAGCTCCGCCAGGATTTCGTCCAGTGCGCCGTGCTTTTGCAGCAGCTGTGCGTCCGGCTGTCCGGTCTGCTTCAGGAGCTCCGCACAGCCGGCCAGCACGGCCTTGCCCTGCGCCATCAGCAGCCGGCTGCGCTCACCCTCGACGCGGACCAGCGCTTCGGTCAGCTGCTCCCGGCTGTCAATACCAATGCTCCCGGTCAGGTCAGACACGGCGGGAGTCTCACTCTTTTCGAGCACGTGCAGCAGCGCCAGCGGCGCGCCAAGTTTACCGGCTGCCCAGGCAGCATACTCACAGACCGGCCGGGTTGACGGCGAGCCGTCAACGCAGGCAATAACGGTGTTATTCATGATGCTTTCTCCAGTAAATTAATGGCCACCCATCAGCTTTTCCACTTCTTCAGGCTTGTCATGCACTCCGAAGCGGTCAACGAGGGTGCGGGTCGCGTCATTCATACCCTTGATCTCCACTTCCGTGCCTTCGCGACGGAACTTGATAACCACCCGGTCCAGCGCGCTCACGGAGGTGATATCCCAGAAGTGGGCGTGCGTTACGTCAATCACCACGCGCTCCACCGCTTCACGGAAGTCGAAGTGGCTCATAAAGCGATCGGATGAGGCAAAGAATACCTGGCCGGCTACGGTATAGGTGCGGGTGTCGTCCTTCAGCTCAGAGGAGACCGCCATAAAGCGGGCGACCTTGGTGGCGAAGTTCAGCGAGGCAATCAGCACGCCGGTGAGCACGCCAAACGCCAGGTTATCGGTCGCCACCACCACCACCACGGTGGCCAGCATCACCACGCTGGTTGACAGCGGATGGCTGCGCAGGTTGCTGATGGAGCGCCAGGAGAAGGTGCCGATGGAGACCATGATCATCACCGCCACCAGAGCCGCCATGGGTATCCGGGACACCCAGTCGCGCAGGAACACCACCATCAGCAGCAGCACCACGCCGGCGGTGAGCGTGGAAAGCCGCCCGCGCCCGCCCGATTTGACGTTGATCACCGACTGGCCAATCATCGCGCAGCCCGCCATGCCGCCGATAAAGGAGGTGCAGATGTTGGCCACGCCCTGCGCCTTGCACTCGCGGTTTTTATCGCTCGGCGTGTCGGTCATGTCGTCCACGATGGTGGCGGTCATCATCGACTCCAGCAGCCCCACCACGGCAAGTCCTGCCGAGTACGGCAGAATAATCATCAGCGTGTCGAGGTTAAGCGGGATATCCGGGATCAGAAACACCGGCAGGCTGTCCGGCAGTTTGCCCATGTCACCCACGGTGCGCACGTCCAGGTGCAGCCACATGGAAATGGCGGTCAGCACGATGATGCAGACCAGCGGCGAGGGAATGGTTTTGTTCAGATACGGGAAGAGATAAATGATGCCTAGGCCCGCAGCGGTCAGGGCATAAACGTGCCAGGTGACGTTGGTCAGCTCCGGCAGCTGCGCCATAAATATCAGGATGGCCAGCGCGTTCACGAAACCGGTGACCACCGAGCGGGAGACGTAGCGCATCAGGCTGCCCAGCTTCAGGTAGCCGGCCGCCAGCTGCAGTACGCCGGTCAGCGCCGAGGCCGCCAGCAGATACTGCAGGCCGTGGTCTTTTACAAGCGTGATCAGCAGCAGCGCCATCGCACCGGTGGCGGACGATATCATTGCCGGACGGCCGCCGAGGAAGGCCATAACCAGGGGAATACAGAACGCAGAGTAGAGCCCGACCTGCGGGTCGACTCCGGCGATGATGGAAAAGGCGATCGCTTCGGGAATAAGCGCGAGCGCGACCACAATACCGGCAAGGACGTCACCACGGACGTTACCCAGCCAGTCCTTACGCGTCGAGGACAGCAGCATAGTCATTTCTCAGTTTTTGATTACGGTCAGCCCGTGAGGGCAAAAATTTTACGTACGAAAAAGCACATCCGCAGACGGGATGTTTTTGAGTGCGCGCCGAAGTTTATTCAGTGCGACAGAGGAGGGGTACGACTCAGGGTGGCGTAAGACGCATGGTGGTGTTTATCACTCCTTCACGGCTGACAGAGCAGCGCGGGTAATCAGAAAGACCGGATGAACAGACGTTCAGTACCGGCCACAAATGCCCGCCGGGCAGATGAACCACGGCAAAAAGCGCTTTTTACTCTACACGAATTGTTAACGGGGTCAACGCGCAGGGCAAAAACGCTGTTCATGGAATGCCGGTCAGGCGCATCCGGACGGAAAGTCCTTCTGCATGCTCAGGCTCGTCCGGCGTTCGCACATACATATGATTAAGTGAATATAAATTTGACGGAGAAAGTTTCACAGGTACACTCAGGTCAGTCACAATAAGGAGTCACCATGCCACCCGTGTCCCCCCTGCAGCTTTTTAAAAGCCTTTCCGACGAAACCCGACTCAGCCTCGTGCTGCTGCTACGCGAAAAAGGGGAGCTCTGCGTCTGTGAACTTACGTCCGTGCTGAAAGAAACTCAGCCCAAAATCTCACGGCATCTGGCTCTGCTGAGAGAAAACGGGCTGCTTACCGACCGGCGGGACGGAAAATGGATCCACTATCGTCTGTCGCCTCATATGCCGGCGTGGGCAGCGGCGGTTATCGAACAGGCTTATCTCTGCCAGCGGGATGATATCCGCCAGCTCAGCCGGCAGGCTGAACGCGATAACGCCACCACCAACGGCAAGCCTGTCTGCATTTAAAAATTTACCGGTATATATCTGGATTATCGAATATATTACGCATCGAAAATTTATCAGTCCGGTTTAACAGGCATTTGTATTCAATAGGAGCGGGTATGTTTCTGGCAGGTGCGATTTTCATCCTGACGCTGGTACTGGTCATCTGGCAGCCGAAGGGGCTGAGCATTGGCTGGAGTGCCGTCATCGGTGCGGCGCTGGCGCTGCTGACCGGCGTGGTGCACATCGGTGATATTCCGGTGGTCTGGCAGATTGTCTGGAACGCCACGGGCACGTTCATTGCGGTCATCATTATCAGCCTGCTGCTCGATGAGTCCGGCTTTTTTGAGTGGGCCGCGCTGCACGTTTCCCGCTGGGGAGGCGGCAGGGGCCGGCTGCTGTTCACGTATATCGTTCTGCTGGGTGCCGCAGTGGCGGCGCTGTTTGCCAATGACGGAGCCGCGCTAATTCTGACGCCGATCGTTATTGCCATGCTGCTGGCGCTGGGATTCACTCCCGGCTCCACGCTGGCGTTTGTGATGGCAGCGGGCTTTATCGCTGACACCTCCAGCCTGCCGCTCATCGTATCGAACCTGGTGAACATCGTAACGGCTGACTTCTTTACGCTGGGCTTCAGCGAGTACGCATCCGTCATGGTGCCGGTGAACATTGCCTCCATTGCGGCCACGCTGGTGATGCTTCATCTCTTTTTCCGCAGGGACATCCCGGTCACCTATGACCTGGCGAAGCTGAAGGCACCGCGGGAAGCCATCCGGGATGCACGAACCTTTAAGGCTGGCTGGGTGGTTTTGGTTCTTCTGCTGGTTGGCTTTTTTGCTCTGGAGCCGCTCGGCGTGCCGGTCAGCCTGGTGGCGGCGGTGGCGGCGTTTATTCTCTGGCTGGTTGCCCGCAAAGGACACGTGATTGACGCCGGCAGGGTGCTGAAAGGCGCGCCCTGGCAGATCGTTATCTTTTCGCTGGGCATGTATCTGGTGGTATACGGACTGCGTAACGCCGGACTGACTGATTACCTTTCCGCCGCCCTGAACCGGTTTGCAGAGCACGGCGTATGGGGCGCAACGCTCGGCACCGGCTTCCTGACGGCGGCACTCTCGTCCGTCATGAACAACATGCCCACCGTGCTGGTTGGCGCGTTGTCGATTGACGGTAGTAGCGCACAGGGCGTGGTGAAGCAGGCGATGATTTACGCCAACGTCATCGGCTGTGACCTCGGCCCGAAAATAACCCCTATCGGCAGCCTCGCAACCCTGCTGTGGCTGCACGTGCTGGCACAGAAAAACATCACCATCAGCTGGGGCTATTACTTCCGCGTGGGCATCGTGATGACCCTGCCGGTGCTTTTTGTCACGCTGGCCGCGCTGGCCCTGCGCCTGTCTGTTTAACTTTAACCCCGGGGCTGCGCCCGTGCAGCCCCTTTACGGAGTACCGCTTATGACTGACATTACCATTTACCACAACCCGGCCTGCGGGACATCCCGCAATACCCTGGCGCTTATCCGTAACAGCGGCGCCGAACCCACGGTTATTCTGTATCTGGAAACGCCGCCGTCACGCGATGAGCTGAAGAAGCTGATTGCGGATATGGGCATCGGCGTGCGCGACCTGCTGCGCAAAAATACCGAACCGTACGAACAGCTCGGCCTGGCAGAAGACCGCTTCAGCAATGACGAACTGCTCGATGCCATGCTGGCTCATCCGATCCTCATTAATCGCCCGGTGGTAGTGACACCGCTCGGCACGAAGCTGTGCCGTCCCTCCGAAGTGGTTCTGGACATACTGCCGGACCCGCAGCAGGGCGCGTTTACCAAAGAGGACGGCGAAGCCGTCATTGATGAGCACGGGAACCGCGTCAGCCACTGATTTTTTACCAGGCTGCGGGCATAACAGTGTGGAAAAAGCCGGCATCTGCCGGCTTTTTTATATGCTGCGCTGGTTGACCCGCTCAGAAAGCTGCGCGGCACTCTCTTTCCTTTCGCTGTAGCGGTCGGTGAGATAATCACTGCGACCGCGCGTCAGCAGGGTGAACTTCATCAGTTCCTCCATGACGTCCACTATGCGGTCATAATACGAAGAAGGCTTCATGCGGCCATCCTCATCAAACTCGGCCCAGGCTTTTGCCACGGATGACTGATTCGGGATGGTGATCATCCGCATCCAGCGTCCAAGAATACGCATCTGATTTACAGCGTTGAACGACTGTGAGCCGCCGCTGACCTGCATGACGGCCAGGGTTTTTCCCTGTGACGGGGGTCGTCTCAGAAAACGGAAAATAAAGCACGCTAAGCGTGCGTGGAGGCTGGCACCCAGCGGTACAGCGTCGGAATGGACACGCCGAGGTTCTTGGCCACGTCCTTGGGCGGCACCCCGCTGGCCAGCAGCTTCTTGGCCGACTCGATCTTGCTGTCGGTCATCTTCGGCTTGCGGCCGCCTTTGCGGCCGAGCTGCTTGGCGACTTCCAGCCCGGCGCGGGTGCGCTCGACGGTCAGCTCGCGCTCCATTTCGGCAAGGCTCGCCATGACGTGGAAGAAGAACCGCCCGGATGGTGTGCCGGTGTCGATGGAGTCGGTGAGGCTCCTGAACTGGACACCGTGCTTGTGCAGATCGCCGACCAGATCGACCAGTTGCTTGACCGACCGGCCCAGCCGGTCGAGCTTCCAGACGACCAAAGTATCGCCTTCGCGCAGCATTTCGAGCGTCTTGGCCAAGCCAGGCCGGTCTGCCCGCGTGCCACTCACCTTGTCCTCGAAGACCTTTTTACATCCGGCCTTGCTCAAGGCTTCGCGTTGCAGCTCCAGGTTCTGATCCTGCGTCGAGACGCGCGCATAGCCAATCAACATGGCTTGTCTCGCGCCCGGTCGATGCGTTCCTGCATCGCCTGCATCACTTCTTCGTGGGTGTACGATCTGGCGTTGGCGTCGGTGGCTTGCCGCAGGGCTTCCTCAACCTCGCGCGTCATCCGCTCGTAATCCTCCGGCCACAGCGCTTGCTCCATGCGCAGCGACGCCTGACCCAGCAGGTGCAGCAGGCTGAACAGCCGCATGTCGTTGGTGGCGACGATGCGCTCCCGAATCTGCTCCTGAATAGCTTCGCTAGCCCGATGCGCTTGTGGTGTGGCAGTCCCCTCGTAGTCAGCGGGGAATTCCGCTTCCTCGGCAATCCTTGCCCAGGCGCTGGCCAGCGCCTCGATGGTTGACGTGCTCATTTCCGCCGCTCCTGTGCTCTTTGGCGAATCAACCGGCCAAGGGGCCTCGACGCGAAAACCAGCAGCATCACGCCTATCGGATACCAGGTCGAGAAGACCACCAAGGCATCGAAGGCTGGCCGTCCGGTGTTGGTAGGCAGTACGGCGGTCACAGCCATCAACCCGCCGACCGTCCAGATGATGCGCCACACGTAGGGCATCACGCGGGGCACGTAGCCGTCATCGAAAGCGGTCTGGTAGTAGCGGCGCAGGCCGCGCTCGGCAAGCGCCTGGCGCTGCCGCTCCGACAGCGCATCCGTCCGGCCATACCAGCGCCGGAATGGTGGACAGCGCAGCAGCAAAGGGGTGAAGAGGATCATCACCGCCACGATCGCGACACCCCACGCCATGACGGCGCCGGCATCGGGCCGCTTGGCGTTCTCGATCACGGGCGCGAAGACGCCCGGAGCACCGATCATCCAGAACAGCGCAATGTGCTGATGGAAGGAGAGCTTCATTTGCTCATCCACTTGCGCAGCAGGCGCTTTTTCAGGGAGGCGCGTTCTTGCGGGTTGCGTCCCTTGTGATTGGCGATGCGATCCGCCGTGGCGGCCTGGCGCTTGACGGGCCAGTAGGAGCGGCCATCCTTGCCCATCGACCAGACGCTGCTGGCCTGGTTTTCCAGCAGGGGCAGATGGGCGCTCAGGGCTTCGGGCGACGCGCTGGTCAGCGCCGTGCGCTCACGGGTGCGCCAGCGCTGATGCCAGAGCTTCTTGTCCTCGCGCTCGCTGCCGCAGGTCGTGTGCCCGACGATGGGTGTTTTGCGGCGGCTGCGGCTCATAACGTAGTGGTCTCCAAGAACATTCAGGACTGATCCCAGGCGTCGATGGTCAAGACCTGATCGGCAGGACAGGCGGCTACGCGGTCGGGAACTGGATGGTGTTCAGTCTCATGCCGACCCCATTCGATTGATCGCGTCGCTTGCGGCACGCTGCGACGCAAGGAGGTTTGCGACCTGGTTTAGCAGCCGTGTCCGCTGCATGTCTGTTACCTATCTCCCCGACCGCTCATTGGACCAACTCCAGAGATTGGGCTCTATCGCTCAGCCAATACGAAACCGGCATTGGCTGATGCCACAACCGAGACGAACACAAATGGCTCGGTACCTGTATTTCGCGCCCCGTGCACTTGGCCCGGTCTTGCCACGGCTATCTCACCTTCCCTGAGGGCACGAACAATCCCATTGCCCTGAAAGTAATCAGCCATTCCCGACAAAACAGTCCACGTGTCTTGGCCGTGAGGATGAATGTGAGCCGCAATTTCCTGCCCGGGATGGACATGCCAAACCACGATAATTGAGTCTCGGGTTTCAAGCACAACGGAACGAATAGGCTCGCCTTCGGACGGCTGAACATACTCGGCTACAGAAAATATTCTCGATTCAACAGTCATCGGAGATCCCTCTTTCACAGTTGTCGTTACGGTCTTCATCGTCGGCATCCTGACGCACGGCGGGCAATTGCTGGAGCAACGCCGGCAGCCATTCCTGTACCGTCTCCCACACCACATCGAGGTTGATGTCGAAATAGCCGTGAGCCATGCGATTACGCATATTGCGCATGCTGCGCCACGGCACGTCGGCATGCGCCTGGGTGAACTCGACGTAGCCATCCATCACCTTTGTGGCCGCCTCGCCGATGACGATCAGGCTCATGATGACGGCCTGCTGGGTGCGCTTGTCGGCCAAGAAGTCGTCCTTGGCCATCCCTTCCACGAAGCTGCGCGCATCGGTTGCGGCCTGCTGAATGTGGTCGAGGTAATCGGGCAGGCGGTTCTCGCTCATATCGGTTGCGCCTCCGCGAGCACCTTGGCCCGGAACTTCGGCGGCAGGTCGCCGGGAGTCAGCAGATCGACGTCAACGCCGAGCAGCGATTTCAGTTCTTCTTCCAAATCGCCCAAGTCCAACAACGTGGCACCGGGCAGCGCATCGACCAACAGGTCGAGGTCGCTGCCATCCCGGTCGGTGCCATGCAGCACCGAGCCGAAGACGCGCGGGTTCGCGGCGCGAAAGCGGCCTACCGCTTCACGCACTGCGCTTCGCTTCATGTCAAGCACAACAGACGGTCGCATGCGCATCCTTTCTTATCGAAACTCGTTGAGATGATATGCAATCAAGAATAGAATTTCAAGAACTATTTTCGAGAATCGCAATGCCTTGATTCCCGTGCCGCGCCGGTTGCCTTGGCGGGCTTGTCACAAACCTACGTTTTCAAGAAGAAGGAAACCGCATGCCCCGCCGTTCGATCCTCTCCGCCGCCGAGCGCGAAAGCCTGCTGGCGTTGCCGGACACCAAGGATGAGTTGATCCGTCACTACACGTTCAGCGAAAGCGACCTCTCCATCATCCGGCAGCGGCGCGGCCCGGCCAATCGGCTGGGCTTCGCGGTGCAGCTCTGCTACCTGCGCTTTCCCGGCGTCATCCTTGGCGCTGATGAGCCACCGTTCCCGCCATTGCTGAGACTGGTCGCCAACCAGCTCAAGGTCGGCATCGAAAGCTGGGACGAGTACGGGCAGCGTGAGCAGACCCGACGCGAGCACCTGGTCGAGCTGCAAACGGTGTTCGGCTTCCAGCCGTTCACGATTGGCCACTACCGGCAGGCTGTCCAGTTGCTGACCGAGCTGGCCATGCAAACCGACAAGGGCATCGTGCTGGCCAGAGCCTTGATCGAGCACCTGCGGCGGCAGTCGGTCATTGTGCCCGCCCTCAACGCCGTCGAGCGGGCGAGCGCCGAAGCGATTACCCGCGCCAACCGGCGTCTCTACGACGCCTTGGCTGAGCCGCTGACGGACGTGCATCGCCGTCGCCTCGACGATCTGCTCAAGCGCCGCGACAACGGCAAGACGACGTGGCTGGCCTGGCTGCGGCAATCCCCGGTCAAACCGAACTCGCGGCACATGCTGGAACACATCGAACGCCTCAAGGCGTGGCAGGCGCTCGACCTGCCCTCCGGCATCGAGCGGCTGGTTCACCAGAACCGGCTGCTCAAGATCGCCCGCGAGGGCGGCCAGATGACGCCCGCCGACCTGGCGAAGTTCGAGCCGCAGCGGCGTTACGCGACCCTGGTGGCGCTCGCCATCGAGGGCATGGCCACCGTCACCGACGAAATCATCGACCTGCATGACCGCATCCTGGGCAAGCTGTTCAATGCCGCCAAGAACAAGCATCAGCAGCAGTTCCAGGCATCCGGCAAGGCGATCAATGCCAAGGTGCGGCTGTTCGGGCGCATCGGCCAGGCGCTGATCGAGGCCAAGCAAGCGGGCCGCGATCCGTTCGCCGCCATCGAGGCCGTCATGTCCTGGGATGCTTTCGCCGAGAGCGTCACCGAAGCGCAGCGGCTCGCGCAACCCGAGGACTTCGATTTCCTGCACCGCATCGGCGAGAGCTACGCCACGCTGCGCCGCTACGCGCCGGAATTTCTCGACGTGCTCAAGTTGCGGGCCGCGCCCGCCGCCAAGGACGTACTCGACGCCATCGAGGTGCTGCGCAGCATGAACAGCGACAACGCCCGCAAGGTGCCCACCGACGCGCCGACCGAGTTCATCAAGCCGCGCTGGCAGAAGCTGGTGATGACCGACACCGGCATCGACCGGCGCTACTACGAACTGTGCGCGCTGTCGGAGCTGAAGAACGCGCTGCGCTCCGGCGACATCTGGGTGCAAGGCTCGCGCCAGTTCAAGGACTTCGAGGACTACCTGGTGCCGCCCGCGAAATTCGCCAGCCTCAAGCAGGCCAGCGAATTGCCGCTGGCCGTGGCCACCGATTGCGACCAGTACCTGCATGACCGGCTGACGCTGCTGGAAACGCAGCTCGCCACCGTCAACCGCATGGCGCTGGCCAACGAGCTGCCGGACGCCATCATCACGGAGTCGGGCCTGAAGATCACGCCGCTCGATGCGGCGGTGCCCGATACCGCACAGGCCCTGATCGACCAGACGGCGATGATCCTACCGCACGTCAAGATCACCGAATTGCTGCTGGAGGTAGACGAATGGACGGGCTTCACCCGGCACTTCGCCCACCTGAAGTCAGGCGACCTGGCCAAGGACAAAAACCTGTTGCTGACCACGATCCTCGCCGACGCGATCAACCTGGGCCTGACCAAGATGGCGGAATCGTGCCCCGGCACGACCTACGCCAAGCTGGCCTGGCTGCAAGCCTGGCACATCCGCGACGAAACCTACGGGGCGGCACTGGCCGAGCTGGTCAACGCGCAGTTCCGACATCCCTTCGCCGAGCATTGGGGCGACGGCACCACGTCATCGTCGGACGGCCAGAACTTCCGCACCGGCAGCAAGGCCGAGAGCACCGGCCACATCAATCCGAAATACGGCAGCAGCCCAGGGCGGACGTTCTACACCCATATCTCCGACCAGTACGCGCCGTTCCACACCAAGGTCGTGAACGTCGGCGTGCGCGACTCGACCTACGTGCTCGACGGCCTGCTGTATCACGAATCCGACCTGCGGATCGAGGAGCACTACACCGACACGGCAGGGTTCACGGACCACGTCTTCGCGTTGATGCACCTGCTGGGCTTCCGCTTCGCCCCGCGCATTCGTGACCTGGGCGACACCAAGCTCTACATCCCGAAGGGCGATGCCACCTACGAGGCGTTGAAACCGATGATCGGCGGCACGCTCAACATCAAGCACGTCCGCGCCCATTGGGATGAAATCCTGCGGATGGCCACCTCGATCAAGCAGGGCACGGCGACGGCCTCGCTGATGCTCAGGAAGCTTGGCAGCTACCCGCGCCAGAACGGCCTGGCCGTCGCCCTGCGTGAGCTGGGACGCATCGAGCGCACACTGTTCATCCTGGACTGGCTGCAAAGCGTCGAGCTGCGCCGCCGCGTGCATGCCGGGCTGAACAAAGGCGAGGCGCGCAACGCGCTGGCCCGCGCCGTGTTCTTCAACCGCCTGGGGGAAATCCGCGACCGCAGCTTCGAGCAGCAGCGCTACCGGGCCACGGTCAAGCCGTCGATGACGGCCTGTTGCAGTACCTGTCGCCGCTCGGCTGGGAGCACATCAACCTGACCGGCGATTACCTCTGGCGCAGCAGCGCCAAGATCGGCGCGGGCAAGTTCAGGCCGCTACGGCCGCTGCAACCGGCTTAGCGTGCTTTATTTTCCGTTTTCTGAGACGACCCCTGACGGGCGGACCGCGCCTGACGTCAGCGGTATCCAGTCAATCTGGGCCTTCATGATGCCGGTCATGGCCCCGTGACGCTCCGGAGAGCACCAGACCATGCCTTCCGACCAGAGAACCAGCTCCCGCAGCTCAGCCACTTTCGGGTGCGTCTCCGGCGCATCATCGGGCAGTGGCAGGCCGGACGGGTTGAAAATTTTCACCTCCGCGCCCATGGCCGTCAGCAGCCGGGCACCTTCTTCCGTTGTCAGCCGGCTGTAAGAGCGCGCCCGCAGCGAGCCGTAGAGCATCAGGATGCGGGGCGGATGCGTTATCTCTCTGGCCTTCAGCTTATCTTCCGTCAGCGGCGCGTCCAGGAGGGCCGGATCGATATTTTTCAGGGCATCAGTCAGGTTGTTCACAATGGGGTCTCTTCGGGAGTCTTTGCGGGTGACAGACTGCAGCTGCCGCCTGCGCAGCATTCTTCTGTCAGAAAGGCCATCAATTGCTCAAGCTGCGCATAGCAGGGCCTGCAGAACAGGGTACGACTCTGCCGTTCCTGGCTTATGAGTCCAGCGGATATCAGCGCTGAAAGATGATGGCTGAGCGTGGAGGCAGGAATCTCAAGGTGCTTCTGCAGTTCGCCAACCGGCAGGCCTTCATGACCCGCCCTGACCAGCTCCCGGTATATGCTGAGACGTGTCGGGTGGCCCAGTTCTCGAAGTGCGTTTGCAGCAGTGTTTAAATCCATAATACCTCCTTTATCTATATTTCCAGAATAATAGAAATATAGCCTGCGTCAATCGTTTCTGCCGTGAGGGTACCGCTTTCCCAATCATGCTCTGTCCGCCAGGTTATGGGGGGCAGAGCCAGAGCACTACCGAAATCCTTGCGAATACCCGTGCAGGGAATAATTTCCGCCCCCTTTATGGCCGGAAAAAAAACTGATAAACGTCGCCTTTTCAGAAGGTTGCTTTCTTAACGTGGTTTTTCGCATGGTTGGACCTCAGACCCCATACCCTGCCACTCCATGTACGACTCAATCTTCCGGCAGGCTAAAAAGGTTCTGTCGCATTAAGGCGGCATCAGGTAACGTACTATTTTTTGCGATGTTACTTGCTCATACCTCTGATCCGAAAAGCCTTTAAACGTTTACATTACCCTGTCGATATTATCGCTTAATGTGTTCGCTGGTATCTGGCTTACTCCCTGAGGCTGCGTAATCTGGAGGAAAAGATGGCTGAGCGCGGTATTTTCTGTCACTTTCAGAAGGCGACAGCACGAAATATCAAAAGTCGACCGCACGGTCTTTTCTGACGTTGGAGTCGCCTCAGAAAACGGAAAATAAAGCACGCTAAGGCGTAGTTCCCTCGGGCTACACCGCGTCCGCACTGCGCGGTTCTTTCTTCCCTTGCAGTGACGCAATCAGCGGACAGGAAACGTTCCCCTTCCGCGCATGGCAGGCGCACACCAAATCAGACAGCACGGCCTCCATGCGCGCCAGGTCAGCCATCCTCTCGCGCACGTCCTTGAGCTTGTGCTCGGCCAGGCTGCTGGCTTCCTCGCAATGGGTGCCATCCTCCAGCCGCAGCAGCTCGGCGATCTCATCCAGGCTGAAGCCCAACCGCTGGGCTGATTTCACGAAGCGCACCCGCGTTACATCCGTCTCGCCATAGCGGCGAATGCTGCCGTAAGGCTTGTCCGGTTCCGGGAGCAAGCCCTTGCGCTGATAGAACCGGATGGTCTCCACATTGACCCCGGCCGTCCTGGCGAAAACGCCAATGGTCAGGTTCTCCAAATTGTTTTCCATATCGCTTGACTCCGTACATAACTACGGAAGTAAGCTTAAGCTATCCAATTCAGATTCGAAAGGACAAACGTATGTCTGAACCTCAAAACGGGCGCGGCGCGCTCTTCACTGGCGGGCTGGCCGCCATCCTCGCCTCGGCTTGCTGCCTCGGGCCGCTGGTTCTGATCGCCTTGGGGTTCAGCGGCGCTTGGATCGGCAACTTGACGGTGTTGGAACCCTATCGCCCCATCTTTATCGGCGTGGCGCTGGTGGCGTTGTTCTTCGCCTGGCGGCGCATCTACCGGCCGTCAGCCGCCTGCAAACCGGGTGAGGTTTGCGCGATTCCCCAAGTGCGAGCTACTTACAAGCTCATTTTCTGGGGCGTGGCCGTGCTGGTTTTGGTCGCGCTCGGATTTCCCTACGTCGTGCCATTTTTCTATTGATCACAGGAGTTCACCATGAAAAAGCTGCTTTCCGCCCTTGCCCTCGCTGCCGTTGTTGCCCCCGTGTGGGCCGCCACCCAGACCGTTACGCTGTCCGTACCGGGCATGACCTGCTCGGCCTGTCCGATCACTGTCAAGAAGGCGATTTCCAAGGTCGATGGCGTCAGTAAAGTTGACGTGACCTTCGAGACGCGCGAAGCGGTGGTCACCTTCGATGATGCCAAGACCAGCGTGCAGAAACTGACCAAGGCTACCGAGGATGCGGGCTACCCATCATCAGTCAAGAACTGATCATGAAAGACCCGAAGACACTGCTGCGGGTCAGCATCATTGGCACAACCCTCGTGGCGCTGTGTTGCTTCACCCCTGTTCTGGTCATTTTGCTCGGTGTGGTCGGCTTGTCCGCGCTGACCGGCTATCTGGACTATGTGCTGCTGCCTGCGCTGGCGATTTTCATCGGCTTGACCATCTACGCCATCCAACGAAAACGCCAAGCCGATGCCTGCTGCACCCCGAAATTCAATGGAGTAAAAAAATGACCGAAATCACCGTGAATGGCATGACCTGCACATCCTGCGCCACCCATGTCAAAGATGCTTTGGAAAAGATTCCCGGCGTGAATGCCGCTGTGGTGTCCTATCCAGAAAGCCGCGCGCAAGTCATGGCAGACACCGCCGTGAGCCACAACCAACTGCTGGCCGCCATCGCCGCATTGGGTTATCAAGGCTCGATCCGGGTTGGTGATTTCAAAGATGAACCAAAAATCCGTGATGCACTTGAGGGCGCCGGTTTGCATATCGCCATCATTGGCAGCGGCGGGGCCGCGATGGCGGCGGCGCTGAAGGCCGTCGAGCAAGGCGCGACGGTCACGCTGATCGAACGCGGCACCATCGGCGGCACCTGCGTCAATATCGGCTGTGTGCCGTCCAAGATCATGATCCGCGCTGCCCATATTGCCCATCTGCGCCGGGAAAGTCCGTTCGACGGCGGTATTGCGGCAACTGTGCCTGCGATTGACCGCAGCAAACTGCTGGCCCAGCAGCAGGCCCGTGTCGATGAACTGCGGCACGCCAAATACGAAGGCATCCTGGACGGCAATCCAGCCATCACCGTTTTGCACGGTGAAGCGCGTTTCAAGGACGACCAGAGCCTGGTCGTCCGTTTGAACGAGGGTGGCGAGCGCGAGGTAACGTTCGACCGCTGCCTGGTCGCCACCGGTGCCAGTCCGGCCGTGCCGCCGATTCCGGGCCTGAAAGAGTCACCCTACTGGACTTCCACCGAAGCGCTTGTCAGCGACACCATTCCCGCACGCCTGGCCGTGATCGGTTCGTCGGTGGTGGCGTTGGAACTGGCGCAAGCCTTTGCCCGGCTCGGCAGCCAGGTCACGATCCTGGCACGCAGCACCTTGTTCTTCCGGGAAGACCCGGCCATCGGCGAGGCCGTGACAGCCGCTTTCCGCGCCGAGGGCATCGAGGTGCTGGAGCACACGCAAGCCAGCCAGGTCGCCCATGTGAACGGCGAATTCGTGCTGACCACCGGACACGGTGAATTGCGCGCTGACAAGTTGCTGGTTGCCACCGGTCGGGCACCGAATACGCGCAGCCTCGCGCTGGACGCGGCGGGGGTCACTGTCAATGCGCAAGGGGCCATCGTTATCGACCAAGGCATGCGCACGAGCAACCCGAACATCTACGCGGCCGGCGACTGCACCGACCAGCCGCAGTTCGTCTACGTGGCAGCGGCCGCCGGCACCCGTGCCGCGATCAACATGACCGGCGGCGACGCAGCCCTCAATCTGACCGCGATGCCGGCAGTGGTGTTCACCGACCCGCAAGTCGCCACCGTGGGCTACAGCGAGGCGGAAGCGCACCACGATGGCATCGAGACCGACAGTCGCACGCTGACACTCGACAACGTTCCGCGAGCGCTTGCCAACTTCGACACACGCGGCTTCATCAAGCTGGTCATCGAGGAAGGTAGCGGACGGCTCATCGGCGTGCAGGCGGTGGCCCCGGAAGCGGGCGAACTGATCCAGACGGCGGTGCTCGCCATCCGCAACCGCATGACGGTGCAGGAACTGGCCGACCAGTTGTTCCCCTACCTGACAATGGTCGAGGGGTTGAAGCTTGCGGCGCAGACCTTCAACAAGGACGTGAAGCAGCTTTCCTGCTGCGCTGGATAAAAAAAGGAGGTTTTCAATGAGCGCCTACACCGTGTCCCGGCTGGCCCTTGATGCCGGGGTGAGCGTGCATATCGTGCGCGACTACCTGCTGCGCGGATTGCTGCGTCCGGTGGCGTGCACCCCGGGCGGCTATGGCCTGTTCGATGATGCCGCCTTGCAACGGCTGTGCTTCGTGCGGGCGGCCTTCGAGGCGGGCATCGGCCTGGACGCGCTGGCGCGGCTGTGCCGGGCGCTGGATGCTGCGGACGGCGATGAAGCGGCCGCGCAGCTTGCCGTTCTGCGCCAGTTCGTCGAGCGTCGGCGCGAAGCGTTGGCCGATCTGGAGGTGCAGTTGGCCACCATGCCGACCGAGCCGGCACAGCACGCGGAGAGTCTGCCATGAACAGCCCCGAGCGCTTGCCGTCCGAGACGCACAAACCGATCACCGGCTACCTGTGGGGCGCGCTGGCCGTGCTCACCTGTCCCTGCCATTTGCCGATTCTCGCCATTGTGCTGGCCGGCACGACGGCCGGCGCGTTCATCGGAGAGTACTGGGGTATCGCAGCCCTCACGCTGACCGGTTTGTTCGTCCTGTCTGTGACACGACTGCTGCGGGCCTTCAAAGATCGATCATGAGCGCTTCCCATTGAGACAAACCACGCTGTCGCTACGTTGCCTCATGCCGGCATCAAATTCGGCTGAGTAGCTTCTCGCCATCTGGACGTAGCTCACCCTTGGGTGAAACATGCCGATACAGGGTCTGCCGCGTGACGCCAAGTTCCTGGCACAGGTCGCCGACCTTGGTCTCTGGCTGACCCATTGCCGCCATCGCCAGCCGCAGCTTGGCGGCGGTCATCTTGAACGGCCGGCCGCCTTTCCGCCCGCGCGCGCGGGCCGAGGCTAGGCCGGCAATCGTGCGCTCCGCGATCAACTCGCGCTCGAACTCGGCCAGGGCGGCGAAGATGCCAAAGACCAGCTTGCCGGCGGCGGTCGTGGTGTCGATGGCCGCGCCGTGCCCGGTTAATACCTTCAAGCCGATGCCGCGCCCAGTCAGGTCGTGCACGGTGTTGATGAGATGTCGCAGGTCGCGTCCGAGCCGATCCAGTTTCCACACGACCAGTGTGTCGCCAGTTCGCAACGCCTTCAGGCAGCTCGTCAAGCCGGGCCGATCCTCGCGCATGCCGGATGCCTGGTCCTCGTAAAGATGTACTGGATCGACCCCGGCGGCAATCAGCGCGTCGCGCTGCAAATCGGTAGCCTGGGAGCCGTCCGCCTTCGATACCCGCATGTAGCCTATCAGCATGTCGTACCTGTCACATATACGTTCGTTTGTGCGTGAAGGTGGAGGGATGAAAAGTTGGCAGTTATCGCAGCTACCCGGTCACTACCCCATGACATAGGTACTCACTCTTTCCATTGACCCTCTCCCATTAACTAAAGCGTGAAACGATTGAGGTATGAGTAGATGGTAGTCCCGTCTTCTTTTTCTATTATTTCTTCTCCGCCTATAAACCTCTGCCCCAATGAAATTGAAGGAGTATTACCATTATCAACAGTGGCGCCAATAAAAATAGCCTCAACTCCAGCCCCCTTGAGACCATTCTTAAACTCGTTGAATGCCTTTTCTACTGTATCTCTACCAACCCCTTTACCTCTAAAGTCCGCTCTAACAAACCATCCTACATCAGTTGTTCCCTCATCAAGAGAGACAATAAACACACATATTGCGATTATTTCGTCGCGATCATTCAAAGTAGCATAAGTGAATCGGCTCCTGTTTTTTTCAGGAATATCCATATGGACTAGTAAATCTTCATATAGGGAGGAGCGCTTAAGACTGATAACGGAATTATTATAAGCATCACATAACGCATTGTATCCTGATTCAATTATCTCGATATTATTCATCTAATTATCATCCAGTTATTAATATTTAAACTAATAAACAACTCTTGTGCTAAACCCGGAATTAATGACAGCAACGGCGATGAATTGACCTAGCCAGTCGCAATGGAATTGTCCATGCCGATAGTGAGTACCGTCTGGCTATCTTTCACAATTCGGATGAACTCATTTTTCCCGAGCACCCTGATTAACCTGCTGATACCTTTTCCACCACGTGAAACCTTTATCTGCGCCTTAATTTTTTCCGGGGCTATATAGCTATTCAACCCTTCCACAGAGCACAATGCATAAAATCGCAGATTCGCAGAATGACTCAGAAAATTGGTTTTCCGGTCAGGGCTCATCCATCCGATCATGTCCAAGATATCATCATTGTTACCAACGGTGCAAAACTGGGTCTTCCGCAACTTAGGTGGAGTTGTTTAAGCCAGAGGGCTCATGACTCGTCGTCGAAGTAACTCGAAGCCAGCTCGACCGTACATCTGTCGTTTCAGCATCTTCAGGCGGTTTACATGGCCTTCCACAACGCCATTACTCCATCTGCTGCTTATCGCTTCGTGTATTGCTGTTGCATCCGCTTCCATACTGGCCGCAACACGCTGAAGGTCAATGAGCCCACTTTGACTTACGTCAGTGAACGATTGATTTAACTGCGATTTATTCTTCGTTTTCAGCATTCGATAGAAGTCGAGCGACAGCTGTTGCGCCATTTTCAGTTGCGGTTCTTTCTGGCACATCGATTCGATGAAGCGGGATGCATAGTTTTCTTCTCCTCTGATCATTCGCCAGGGCATTAACCAGCGGCTTACTCTGGATGCTGAGGGGAGTCGAACTGGGGCGATAACGGGACTGTTAACCTGCTTACGCCACTTAGCCACAACATCCCTGACCGTCGTTTCGCTCCCGGTGAAGCCAACATTTACCATCTCCCTCCAAGCCTATATTTGCAACAGTGCCAGTATTCTCCTCCCAGATGATACTAGCTGAATGATTTCCATCGAATTACTGTAATGTAGTACCACCCGCAGAAACGCCCAAGGTATTGGCCGGATGTTATGCGGTCGAGAAACGCATGACTCCACAAGATACGCACAGGGTTGTTGTTTATCCATCTCTCGGGCTAGTGTATCCATCAGGGCGGATTTGTTTTTATCACCATTTTGTCTATAAGTCAGAAAAGGAATAATGTTGGGAAAAACAGTTATCAAGGGAATCGGTAACAGCAGCATTATCTTAATGAATAAATCCCACACAAAAAATACCTTACTCATTCGACTTCGTGTTATACATACCAGTATTTATAACAGTTTTAATCATCTAAATAGTCTTTTCAAGTATAGAACGTTATATTGAACATCAAACAGTTATTAAGGCTGGGATTGACTAAAGCGTTTTCTTTTCAAATACAATATGACGGTGTGGCTTTACAACAATACAACTGATGCATGAGCCATCTCTTTGAGTGGATCAATAGCCCGGCTCTGCATCAGTTGGAACAAGCCGAATGGAGGTTGCCAATTTTCACGACTTATTCAATCACCGTAATTACTCTCCACAATAAAACTAGGCCTGTAGCCGAAGATTTTGATGATGAGCTTGAACTGTCACAGAGCCGGTGGTACCGAACACTTCAAACGTATGAACGTAGGCGGGACGTTAGCTTATTGATAGTTCGTAGGAGTAAATCTCACCAATTCCAATTGTACGGTTGATGGATTTTATAGGATAGTCATATATTGCTCCCAATTGTTTTTCAACGCTATTATTTGGATGATTGTTAATTAAGAAAACGCAGATACCGATAGCCGTAGGCTTTGTACCTAAGGATGTCAGCACCAGTCTTGGGTTTTCTGCATATATATCTAATAAGGTCTGATATACGGCGTAAGGGTTTGCACCAGGACAGGTTCTTAGATCTGTCTCCATGCTGTCGAAATGTAATAAATGCTTTCTGAGTGATTTGTTCTCCCAGCCTGGGATATAAGCTGGGACTGATATACAAGCCAGTAATTTATTGAAGCTTGCCCCATCATCATTACTTAAAATCTGGCCTAGACGAGAGTTTTCAAATCCTAAGAATGAAACCAGGCTGGTTTTTTGTAAGCCAGATGTGATTGTATTCAGTGAAAATACGGGAAGAGAAGAAAATGGCTGTCGGCCATCGCTTAATTGATACTCCTCATCCCCGCCCTCAGTCGAAGGCGACTTACTGTATTCTTTCGGTTCAATGTAGAGAACAGTAAATGATTCTATACCTTCAATCATATTAATGGAGTAAAAAAGATACAATATTTCAGGGAAATCAAGAGAAGTAGAGTCTATTATTACTTTTTTAGGCGACATAGAGATTAATGCATCCTTCAATGCTAACAATTTGTATTTATTACCATTGAGTTTTAATGCATATTCATCTTTTACATATTTAACCTGAAATGCATTGCTTGCGTTTACTTTTTTTATCGCCAGGCCAGTTCTCTCATCTAACTCTTCACCATAGAAAAAAATGTCATGATGGCGATTAGTAAAATCTAAGTTGTTGTGAGTTCTGATACGTTTGAATTTTATCATAACAGGCCCAACTGGTATGATGTGACTGAACTAGAAACATCAAAAGATGAGTCATCGATATCCCACCGGGCTCCATATTTCTTTAACAAGGATGAAAAATCTTCATCACTACCTACAAAAATGGTTTCAACCTCACCTTTGCTAAATTTTATTTTTTTCTTTTTTCTGTGGCTTATTCCAAAATATGGTGCAAGAACTGGATGTAAGACGTAATCATTGAGTTCCAGGTTGTCAGTTGATTTACTCTTCGTTCCTTTCTGTTCAATCAGCACGGACCACACCAATGATTCATTTAGGATTTCCTTAACATTATAAGCAAGAAGATTTATATCAGTTAAATCTAAAGTGAAATGGTTTACTTCTGATTCGCTCTGAGAACGTCGAGATTGGCAATAGTTGAAAATCGCACCAAGTCTTTTAGCCACTCTTTTTAGATGCATTCCATGAGCACCAAAATCTCCTATTTTTTCAATTTCGAGTTCACTCGTCTTCAGGGTGGCCTCTAATTGAGCTTCGATTGTCATGGATGGTATCGTTTTTGGCGGCAGTGGAGACGTGATATTTGTTTTTGTTACCGACTGGTGACATAACTCCAGAAAATGTCTGATGTTCCCTCTTGATAAATATACAAACTGTTTATAGCCAGCGTACAGTGGGCAGATTCTGGTTGGTAATTTATTATAAAGATAGAGAATTACACCGACGAGATTGTTAGGTATCCATGATTTATATTTTGTTGTATGTCCTGCTTTATATTGCAAATATTGTTCTAACACCTCGTCTGGGCTAATACTTTTCCTATTCAGCAATGCACCATTTATCAGGCTTGCCTCAGGAAATTTATCATCTATAAAATATTGAACTTGCAATTTTGACTTTGATTTAGACAAACCGGTTTCAATCATTGAATGTAATTTTTTAGTTAATGCGTCATCACTGAATATTTCATGTGATATCTCTTTTGTCGATTTTTCAGGAAGAAACTTACTGGCCAGATTTTTAATTGAATCCTGATACTCCTTCGTTTGTCTGTGCGGGATTTGATGTTCTGACGTAAATATGGAACGGAGTTTTTCATGATCAGTGTTTTCTATATAATCTGAAAAGCGCAGGGCTAATATCTCACCAGCAAATGTATCAAAGTCATTGAGATACAGTTCTTCTAAGTCTATATATCTGAAATCATGCTGCTCAACAATGCTTTCGTTGCCTAACGTTTTATGTGAAATATTAGCATTTTTCTTATAGGCAACACTGAACAGTAACGGCATGGATCCGTGCTTCATTAAAGTATTGATTATTGCCTGCTGGTCTGATGTCAAGTTCTCGAACTCGTCAATGTAAACTTGAAAATTAGGCTTTATAATGCATCCAGTTATTGCATGTAGTTTGCTAATGATATTCTGTAATGAAAATTTTGTATCAAGAGAAAACGGTGGTGTTTCAGTAACTGGGGCATTTATCCAATTGCAAAGAGTAAACAGTCTTTCATGTAAAAGATCGCTAACATCAACAAGTTTCGCATTTTTATCAATGCCCAAACCTTCAGAAATTGTATCTGGCAATTTCAGATTATTAATCTTCTCTTTCAACGAAAAAACAGGAGATTTTTCGGACAATAAATTATTGGTTAGTTTAACAAACTCAATAATCAGCGATAGACTCATGTACGTTTTGAAAGCTGTTGACCAAAATTTTCCGAGCCAAGCTTCGGTTAATAACTGGCTAAAGGATGTATCCGGGCGCCAATATATACCCAGATTGGAAAGATCCTCAATACCAATCGTATCTTTATTCACACTTAGAGCTGTCTGGTGGCAATGATACTTTAAGAACATCGTTTTTCCATATCCTCTCCCCCCAATAACTATACTTGCTTTTGTCGTTTTTTTTAGATTTACATCTTCGTACCCTAAGGGAAGAACATATTTACCATAGAGATCATCAGGTAATTCTTCGGCACGGTTTTTCGAAAAAATCTCGTTAAATTTCATATTTTACCTTTTGAATAACCTATTCCATCCTTCATTTTCAAACCAGAGGAATGAAAGATTATTATTTGGAGTTGAGTTTGCCAAGACATAACTAAGCCCCAAATTACCGAACCCTAATGGATTGCTTATTGAGTTCTTATTACATATATCAATGTACAATCTTAAGAAATCATTATGTGTATAGAAATATTCTCTATTTATTCTCCTGTTGGATGCTCTAAAGAAACTATGATTTTCATCCAAGTACTCAACAGGCCTAATAATTAGGTTTTTATATTTAGATTGTATCCTTATTGTTGAATCGCGTAGAGCCGCAAATGGAATGAATATTATTTTCTTTCCAAGTTCATCAAGATTTGTTTCTTTCATGAAAGTGTCAATTTGAGTGCCAGAACCAAGCATATCATCAAAAAAAACTATCGCTTTGATTCTTGGTGGCAATTTTTCTATATTTTCAACTTTTACCCCTAAGTTTTTATCGAAAAAATCTCTTTGTAGGAATGTGTGTATTACATCACCACTTTTAGTGACTTTACTATCCACATTATTTATTACGGACGTTCGAAACGGAAGATTCCTTGCATGTTTTGGCGAGTTGATGTCATTCATCCATTTTTCAATATCCTCAATATGGTAAATATCTAACTCCTCTAAGATCTGTGGGAGAATAATTGAGAATATATTATAGCCCATAGATGTAACAGTTTCTCTGTTACGATATATCAACTCGCTTAACACAGAGGCTGCAAGATATTTTTCCTTTTCATCCTTGAAATTATCTAACCAGCGTTGCAGTACTGATACTTTTACATTATCCCAGTAACCAATCTTGATTAATTTTTTGGATTGTTCAATAATCGCTTCAGTATCTCTTGCTGTAATATGATCTATTTTCATGATGTTATTATCGCAGGGGTAGTTTTTTTATGTCATTTAATGTTATGTACTGCGCTCCAATGCCTTTCGAAATACTTTTAATCCAGTCGACTCCAAATTTCGATTTTAATGCCGCGGCAACCATTTCACCACATTCGTACTCAGAAGCTTTGATAACAAAAACACAATCTGTAATGGAAAAAGAACCGTTTCGTATGATCCCAACTTTCCCCAAACATCTTGTTCCTACACGGGGTACAACAACATCTCCTTTCACCGCCTGTACGGCTGAACCATTTTCTGCACTGTCATTGTTATTTTCAAATAAAGAAAAATCATTATAAAAAGAAGATGAATGGATTATCGCATCATGCAGTTGAGTTTTTTTCGTTTTGCTGATATTCCCTCTCATAACTTTTATACCTGAAGTTTCAATCGTTTTTTCGTTATTGTTATATTTAAAAGAGTTATATTGATGGTCGGCCCTTTCAATAAACTCTTCTTTTTTAAGCCTTATCGCTTTATTTTTTTTTGAACTTCTTGTTGTTATTGATGGGCTTATTGATTTTTTGTTACTGACAGTGAGAATATGAGTCCTTGCTTCAGTTCCCAAAAATGCCTTATTATCTAATTCTATAACATCTATATATTTAAATAATGAGGTTATTTTTTCTCTGAGTGGTTTATATTTCTCGCTTGAAAATATCGTATCAGGTACAACAATTCCACAACAACTGTCTCGATCAAGCAACTTAAGCGATAACATTAAGAACAAAACCTCAGCTCTGTAATATTTTGTTTTATGATTTAGTGCCCACTCCTTAAATAAGAACCTTGTATAGGCAGTATGTTCAGCTGTATAAAAAGGAGGATTGCCAATGACTATGCCATATGTACTGTTTTGTGCCTTTATTTTATCAAAACTGGCTGAATGGGTTGCATCTAAACATATACTCGTCGTGTTTTGTAATAGGTCTAACTTTCTGCAGTTTTCATCATCAATATCAATTCCGTAGAGCTTTGCGTTGTCGTATTTGAGCGCAGCTGTCATCAACAACGAGCCTTCACCAGCACTTAAGTCAATGATTGTACTTGCTTCGTCTGATGGTAATGATGAGATAAGCAACTCTGCCACATCCCGGTTTGTATAGTACTGAGATAGACGTTTTTTTCTTGAAATCGTTTTGCCCATGCTCAACTTGAACTTCCGCCTCTTCTGCTCTTGTTTTTGGAATGCTACCGCCCTCAGATCATCATGTCTGATAGCCATATCATTTAACAGATAATTCAAATGTTTTATCTTTGTTAAAGATATAGGCAACAGAGACTGGACTCAATAACTTTTCTACTTATTAAAATGTACGTTTGAAAAGTAGACTTCTGCGGTACACTCTGACTGACCTGCTCCCCGTATTTTCACACAGACTGCTGTTAGTTACTTCCGCCTTTGGCACAAAGCAGACGTTAAGACTTACAGCATCGGGAAACTTCTGGATGCCGCGTCAGCGGCATGGAGGCGCCAGATGAGGTTACATGTGTCTGTGGCGTCAAATGGCGCCGAAAGCCCGGCGTAGCCGGTTACCGGGCTATAAATTCTGCCACCCTACCCCCTGCCCTGATTAGCCTTAACCATCTAACAGCAATGAAGAAGTCAAAGTAATCCCTTTTAACCCCGGTGAGCGGGCTTTACGGCGTTTACGACGTAAAGGGCGTGATTTCCGGGGCCTTAGCGGCGGCAGCTTGCTGCTGACGCTTAGGGGGATGTTCATCAACTATTTCAGCGACACCAGGAAACTTAACACGGTAGCTGCAAAGCCATACCCGCTCAAAACGTCTCAGGAGCCTCTGTACGCGGTCGGAGTGGTCCCGGCAAGGCGTTAGCCGCAGTCGGGGCGTATCTCCGCGTTAGCGGGCCGGAGGGCCGCTTACGAGCGTGTACCAGACAACTGACCGCAGCTCCACCTACAGCGATGAAGAAGAGTAGTTACAACACCCATCATTAAAAGCGACACTACTCCCGGCCTTCGGCCGGGGGCGGCGGCGCTTTTCAGTGGTGGGGAGGGGCTCCTGGCTGGCAAACCGGCGCCGGTTTTATGATGGATTTCCTTTTGAATGCTGTAACTAATTTAATTCTCCGGCCGGGGCCCGTCGCGAAGCGATGGGAGCTCTCACTGGTGTTACCGAACCGGCGCGACCGTCAGGTCGCTGCAAGGGCGGCCATTCTCAGGAGCCTGTCCACAGGGCAGGCGATGAACAGGTTATGTGTTTACAGGATTTATTAAAGGATCTTTAAAAGAGGTACAGAGCTGGTGTTTAAAAGGAACCACGCGCCTTGAAAGTCCGACGGCATGTGCTTTGTGCGTATCACGGTTGTAGCCTAATGAAATACTCCCTTGCAGTTATATGTGGATAACAGAAATCGGCCGTCAGAAGTGACGCCGGCGATAACATTTAAGGCCACGTTGACGCCAGGAAGACCGGAATTATGGTGAGGAATGCAGGCCTGAAGATAAGATAATACGTAGTAGCCGGGCAACAGGCGAGCGAAAGCCTCCGGCGCCGGCCGGATTTTTTAAGGAAGGTAATGTTATATGGGCACAGTGGCCAGTCGCGTGTAGTTGTTCCCGCGCGACAGCAGCATGCGCTCCTGCACACGGCGCTCAACCTCACGCTTCAGCGCTTCTTTATCTCCCCTGAAGCGTCCGGTGGCGTATTCGCGGGTCAGTTGCTGACGCACGCGCGTCTCGATGTCATGACGCTGCCGTGATGCATCCCGCCGTGCAGTATCCCGCTTCCGGCCGTGAGATTTACGCTCAGCCTGATAGCAGCGAAAACGCTCACGCACGAACCGCCACGCTTTTGCGATCAGCTCGTCCATCTCCAGCGGTTTCAGTTTCTGCTTTTTGCGCTGCAGGTTTTCCCACTCCACACGGCTGCGGCGCGCGGCCACCACAGCCACCTCAGAAACGTCAAGCGCGGAAAACAGAGCCGGGGTGAAGGTGATATCGGTCGGGATGTTACAGCCGATCTGCGGGTCATATTCCGTCTGATAGGTGATGAGCCCCAGCTCCGCCAGAAACTTCAGCGCCCGGGTGGCACGGCTGACTGACAGGTTGCCGCTCCTGGACTCGGTGGCCAGTCCACACTCGATGGCCATATTGGTAATCGAGCGCTGCACGCGATTGGCCAGTGGATCATAGTGAAAACACATTGCCTGCAGTAGCGCGTCAATTGCACGCCGGCGCAACAGTGGTGGCATCCTGTGCCGCTTACCCAGCGAACGCAAAAACGCCACATGAATGGAAAAATCAAAACGGGACGTGAAGCCTTCGGCTTTCGCCATCAGCTTACGGCAGAACGGCAGGGTCTTTTTCCCTTCTCGCGGCGTGAAAACCGGGTTCGGGTTTTTAACTTGTGAATAGTGGTTTTGAAGGATATCAGTCACCGCTTCCTGCGCTTATGTTGCACGGAAGGAGCGAATGACACAGAAACTGATCTTGAAGTTTTCTGAGCATGTACATATACTCCCTGCATAGAGCAACACGTTCTATGCAGTTTATGAAGGCCCCGTTAATCTTTTCGTTCCGCCAAGATTGAAGAAGATTATCGGGGTTTTTGCTTTTCTGGTCCCGGGTAGATACCTCATCAGAACCAGTTCCCTGCCACCTTACGGCGTGGCACACCCAAAATTATTCAGACCATCAACAATCTAGCACTCAATATAAACATGATCAAGAATGTGAAGTCTTTACATCTAAAAGACCGCGTTCTGTAAGCTCTCGCTCAAGGAGCCTCTCGATAAACTGGGCTTGTGTCAGACCTTCTTCTTCACAAACCGCTATCATCACGTCCTTTAGTGGGTTTTTAACAAAAACCTTAACTTCTTTATGCGTTTCGCGTTTCCGCGCAATCGCGGCAAGCTGTCTCTCACTGGCAGACATTGGCTTACCTTTCCGGTATGCACGTTTTGCATTCGCAGAGGAAGTTGTTTTATCTGCTGGACGTGACATTTATCGCTCTCCTGACACCTCAGAAATGTCTTCGGAACGGAGGATACTACAGAACTCTCAGATCCTGCAAATCAATAACTTACTTTCAATTTGCAAGAGATCCTTTCTAAGATTGTCATTTGTATTGGCGTACAAATTTCAACTAAATGAGATGCCCATGTCCTCTTGTAAGAGAGATGGAGAGTAGCCCCATCCTGAACTAAAAATGAGTACCTTCAGGGGCAAGACTTAAGAGGTAAGATACGAGCGACGGGTGGTTCAGGCGCTTTAGCATGGACGTAAGTGAACCGTATTGATGCTCGTTTTATGGCTGAGGTGCGTTAATAAGCCCGTTTCCAGTCCGTTCCCTGCGACCAGCGGGTCGACCAGTGCTGCAGATAGCGTTGAGCAACGACTGGAACATCCCACACGACTAGCACGTTCTCTGAATTGACCCGATCGGCGGAGCGGGTGTAGTTAAAAGACCCGACTTCAATATTGCGGCCATCAGCAATGATGACTTTGTCATGCATAATTTTGTACTGCGACACTGTGCGAACCGGGATGCCGGCATTGACCAGAAGATTCATGGCCGCCAGACTCGCCTGGTTTTGCTTGCCGGTATTGGCTTTCCAGTCCAGAACCACTTTCACATCGACGCCACGCCGCTTTGCCCTGACAAGCGCGCCGGCGACTTCGGGTGAGGTAAAGGAATAGCCCATCAGCCGGATTTCCTGCTGTGCAGAATTAATAGTCTTCAGGACCAGCTGCAGAGCCGTTCCTTCCGGCGAATATCCCGTCTCGATGCTGTCGGCATACACAACCGGAAAAGGTGCAAACAAAGACAGGCTGATAAGCCCGGACAGACAACATCTGCGGAGCGTACGGTTCATTTTTTTCACAGTATTTCCTTAACGGGTGTTTAAGAAACGCCGGGAGCGGGGGAAACTGGCTTTTCCCCGTTCCCGGGGTTGGACAACGACGCCATGCGGAGGCGTCAGGATTTTGTGGTATGCCGAAACCAGTAGCAGACGGGTCCGTCGCCGGTATCTTGGACAGAGCCATAAACCATCCATCATGGGGTCAGTTTGGAGACAGGAAAAAATAATGGATATCTAGTAATTATTCTTCAAATCCAGAGTTAAAAATGTGCGGATTCATCACCTGAACCCGCACATTCAATCACGATTTTTTAAAACCTGGCTTACCGTTAGCAGCTCGCCATTCCTTTACGGTTTTAACAATTCCTTTCGCCGAAGAATCTTCGCCTACCTTAGGCTTGAAGATGAGGTTCCAACCAGCAGGATGCTCTGTTAGTTGGGCGAACGAATAAATAGCATCATCGTTCTCTTTGTCAGTTTGAAAATCAGCAGCGATTATTTTACTAACAAAAGCAGTAAATTCTTCTTCCGTAAAATCTGAAATTTTATTACCAGCCATTTTATTTTCCTTTATGTGTCTCAATATGATTTTTAGGTGTTAGCGCCTTAATGTTATCGACATCCATAACAGCCCCTCCTTGAGATATTTCTTTTTCGTGGTGTAATTCAATTTTAACACGTTTCCCTACTGATTCTAAAAAGTCCGCAGTAGGTGCCCTTCCAGCTTTCATCTGATTAATATCAGCTTCACTAAATTGCTTGCTTAGTGCAGAATCGTCAGCAACCGCTTTCCAGAACGCCCGACGGAAAGAATCAAAACTACCGAAAGTCTTCCCGCGTAATTTATCCGCAATCTGGGAAGGAACAGGAGCACCATCCCCGGTACTGGCCCCCCCCATCCAGTTATTGCCAACGTTCTGCCTTTTGCCGCTTACTGTACCGGGCATGTTACGAGGGCTACGGTACATCATATACAGCGGTTTTAGGCCGGACTCCGGTGGAAACACCAGAATAATATCTTCAAAATCGAGGTCATCCGCTACCGGCGTCACGGTTTTATCTGTAGCCTGTGGCGCCGAAATCTGATCACCGGTATGCAGAATACGCTCCGGTAGTGGTACCGGCCCGCTTAGCGTCAGTGGTCCGTTTGCACCAGGTGCGTCAGCCGGGCTGACAAAAATAGTTTGCGCCGGAACATCTGCGACAACGGGAAGAGTATAGCCCCAGTAGCCGGTTTCCTTATCCAGTACAGCACGAGCGACCTTCACGGCACCGGCAGTATTGGTTTTGACCAGCTGAACATCCAGAATGCCGCTATCATTCATAACCAGACGGCCACGAACCGGCATACTGACAGATGTTTTCTGATCTGCTGCTTTATTCAATGCCGCGGTATCAGGCAGACTAAACGCATCGCCAGGCATCATCGAACTGATATCCCGACCGGGCACCATATCACTACCGACGCCAACTGATTTCGATAACACAAGACCGGCAATGGTTAATGCTACCGGGTTAGCCACCACAGCGACACGTAACGTCGCCAGAGCCTCGCTGATGAAAGCTCCCAGGCTGGCCGCAGCATCAGCCGACAGAGTAAAACCTCCACGTGACGCAGTTGACCAGGTCAGAGGAATAGCAAAAGGTGCCGCTGTAGCCGGGATACCCCTGACAGCCTGAATCTCTGAAGATTTCAGTTTATCTGCGGCTGTACGACGGGCCAGCAGCGCTTTTGCTTTTTCGGCAATGGTTCTGGCCTCCTCAGCGGCTTTCGCTGCTGCATCAGCCTGTCGTTTTTTTCTGCCGCAGCGGCGGCTTGTTCTGCGGACGCTAATGCAACCTGGGCAGCCTGACGGCGCGTTTCTGCAGCATTATAGGCAGCTGATGCCTGCAGACTGGCCTGCTCAGCGGCCGTTGCCTGGCTGGCAAGACTGGAGGCAGCATTTCGTTTGTTCACCGCATCATTCTGCGCTGCATCAACCTGAGCTTTTGTGATCCCAGATGGATAGAACCGGTATCCCCAGTGGTCATGCTCTTTATTCGAACTGATAACCTCCCATTTTTGGGTACCGTATTGGCCGTTATTATTCAGCGTGAGGCCTTTAATGCTTTGCTGCAGATCCTGATATTTTTTCTCAGCCTGAGTTGCTACTGGTACGGCATCGATAGCTTCCTTTCGCTTATTCTTCGCTGTATTAAGGGCATTATCTGCCACTGTTTTCAGGCGTGATGCTTCAGCAGTCGCCTGATTCAGATTATTACGCGCATCAGGAACAGTTTGATGTTGACCTGCAGCAGCCGCAGCAGAAATCGCATTCTGACGTTCTTTTTCCGCAGCGGCGGATGCCGCTGCTGTTTTCGCTGCGAATGCTTTTGCAGCCTCTTCTGCTTGCTGTTTTTCCTTAGCTACCTTCTCCGCTCGTGCAGCTTTTTCTGCTTCTGATGGGCCTACAGCCACAAAAGCGCTGAATGCGGATCATCAGAAAGAAAAAAAAACGATTTGAGCTCTGATTCATAGCCCGATAGATTACTTAGTTCCCCCGAGTGCACGATAAAAAAGAGAGTATTTCTGATGCCATTACCTGAGCGAATGAAACCCGCACGGGTCACCCGTAAACAGATGAAAGAACTGGTCAGTCAGCTGAATGGCATTCTCGATCACATCGATAACGGGATGGACGAAAACAATGAAGAACTAAAACAGATGATGGCAGACTGGAATGCACAGGTCGTCATGCCCTGCGGGTTCTCTGATTTTCGTGATTTTTCATCCTGGACAAGTGCACTAGATTTCACCAGGATGGCGCTTAATCAGGAAAAATACCTTGATGACTTTACATGGACAGAACTGAACGACGTTATCAACTTTATACGCAAAGCAGAAGGTAGTGCATCTGACCACAGCTATGCACTCCAGTTACTGGAGATTAATTTCAGGGCAAACCCACTGGATCTCATCTATCACCCTGACTGCTGGTTCAATGATGAAGCATTGTTTCATGCTCGGCTGACTACCGAAGAAATTGGTGGCTACCTGATGAAAAAATCAGGTCGATGGCTCAACGATGCACCGGATATCCAGCTGGTGTATGCCATCCCCCAGGATGTTTATGATTAACCAAGTCACCATTTACCATAATCCCTTAATTGTACGCACCGCTAAAACGGCCTCAGGGCGTTTCTGACGGAAAACCGGTAAAACAGGCAACAAACCACCCGAAAACCCGCCAGAAACGCGCAGGCTCTGTTTTTACGGCATGCATGAGTATGCACGCAAGTGCATAGCGCGAAAATTCATGCCATTCAGCCAGGGTAAGTCCTGTTTCCGGCGTTCTTCTGATTCCGTTATAAATCTTTCCAGTCAGGTAATTTATTCACCTTTCGGCGCCACAGATGAAACAACGCCATCGTCAGGCCAAATAACACGCCGGCGATAAGACTGATTTTACAAGCGAACAGGGGGGACATCCCCTGGGCCCGCCACACCATCCAGTACATCCACAGCCCGTATCCGACGGAGAAAGAGGCTGTCATCACGCCAAAAACCTGCCAGAGCGGAGCAAACGGCAGAGGGGGAATCTTTATCCCCAGCCGCCACAGCAGGCGTATCAGAAGCGGTGCATAATTGCTTTTCCACATCTTACGGCTGGCCATTATCGCCAGCGCCTTTTGTTTCCGCGCTTCAAAATCCATTTCCTCTCCCCGATTGTATTCAGTCAGCAGACTGGCTCCGCATACGCTCCGTTCGCAGGAGTTCTTTCATCATGCGCTCACTGGCGTACTGCGCTTCCTCTGCGGTGACGGTCGCGACGGCATTCCCCTGCAGATCATAGCGGGAGGCCCCCACCTTCATCCGGGACAGATAGCCCGCAGACCGGGTCAGACTCTTCAGGCACTTGATCACCTGTTTATGCGACAGCGGCAGGTCGCGCTTCACAATATCGGCAAACAGCTGTTCGCGCATGCCCGTTACCAGCAGACGGGGGGAGTTTCCGTCGAACAGCTGTGGCCAGAAAGCCTTCAGCGTCATAATGGCCTGTTCCGGCGGCAGCAGGCGAAGATAACGCACCGGAGGTGGCGTCTTTACCGCTTTAACCGGCGCCGGCGCAGTGTTGCGCGCGGCGGCTTCGGCCACTTGTTTAACCTTCTCAAGTTTCGCTTTCTTTGCCTTCCAGGCCGGCGGGGACGAGACCACCACGACCTTCTTACGGCGCACCACACCAGGAGCAGGGGTCGCCTCTGCGGGGGTCGTACTGTTCTCCGCCGGTTTTCGTTTCAGGCTCAGTACAGGGCGTTTTTCTTCTGCCATAACAATTGCCTATCGTTCAGCTAATAAGAGCTACTATACCTGAACGACATCGCCCTTTCCTGCTCTTGGTTTCACATTGAGACGACAATACCCAGTACCGCCAGGTGCACCGCATAGAACATCACGAAGAACTGCCGCGGCCAGAAGCGTTTCACACGCTCTCCGGCAGATGAGCACACCATCAGCGTCAGCAGCGCAATCGCCAGCCCGGCCACTGATTCACTCACGTCATTCATATTCATCAGCAACACCATGAGGGCCCACAGCACACCGTATCCCAGCCGTTCCGGTGCATGCTGTGCGCGACAAAGCAGCCAGCTGGCGGTGAGCATACCCACTCCGGCCATGCCGTAGCTGGCGGTTGACAGGGGTATCCAGGCGACCAGCAGTCCAGCCGCCGGGAGGGTGTAATACCAGGACGGCTGGCTGACCCACCGCAGGACCTGGCCCGTGACGGCAAAGGCAAACAGAATATTCCCGGTATACCACGGGTACCCGATGAGCATAAACGACACCTGGGCAACCAGCGCCCAGACCCACAGGCTGTTGAGCTGCGACTGGCGTATTTCCGCGTGCCGTGCCAGATTCATTCCCCATGCCAGACCGAACAGCGGAAAACAGCCCCGTCCCAGAAGCCGCATTATCTCGTTATTGTGTGCCAGCAGTAACCCGGCATGGTCGGTGACCATCAGGACCAGGGCCACCGTTTTAATCATATCCGTCTGACCCGGTGTCCAGGTCAGTAATGCCTGCAGCCAGCGGTCAGCGGCTCTGAAACCCATTGTGTGTGCTGTCATCTCTGTATCCTTCTCTCTTTTTTCCGCACCCCGGCAGGGTGTCCGGTGTTAACCGGAGGCCCTGCCGGGGCAGACAAGCCGCAGGCGCGTCAGTCGCCCCCGAGGGTTTTCTCGCGGTTCAGGTCACGCACCATGTCCCGCTCCACAGCCTGCAAACGCTCACGCTGCAGAGTTTCTGAGGCCACCTGCTGAATCGCCGCCTCCTGGCGCCGGAACTGAGGATCATCCGGTAGCGTCGTTTTCTCCGTACCCGGCCGGTCACGCTCCAGTCCGCGAATGACGTCCCCGATAACCTCTTTCACCCGGTCCGCCGGCTCGCCGGCTTTACGCGCCTCCCCGGCCACTTCCCGGGCAGTCTGTTCCGCCTGTTTTTCCATTTCGCGGCGCTGCTGTTCTTCTGCCGCCCGCTGCGCCAGAACCTCTGGCGGGAGGATAATGTCAGCCCCGGCCTGCGGTACCGGACCCACCGGCGCCGGATCAGCCCATACCCGCCCGCCGGTCATGGCCCCGGGGTTCCAGGGGCGGTCATCACCGGCCAGCCGCACCACCACCCCGGTATCGGGATTGTCGCGGGCCATTCTGACGCCCTCCCCCATATTCCCGGCCAGCAGGCTTTCTCCGTTGCGGCTGTTCTGCAGCGCCACGAACCGGGCGTCTTCATTGCCCATAATTCGTCCCTCTCCGCCGATAGCCTCCAGCCGTCCGTCCCGATCGGTCAGCGGGCTGAGCCAGATACCGGCGGCTTTCCCGTTTTTATCAAATGCCGGCAGCGCCACATGCGGCTGAGGGTACTTTTTCCCCGGAGAAATGAATTTTCCTGGTGAACTTCCCTGTGCCAGACCGGACTGCTGCAGGGCTGCCCGGCCCGCGGCGGTTTCATCCAGTGGCCTTGCCCGCCCGAACAGCAGATCGGCTGTTTTCACCGCCCGGTCGTTACGGGGTTCAAGAATATCGTGCGCCGTCGCTTTCTCAGGTGAATTCTTGATGGCCTTTATCCAGCCCTCACGGTTGTCGGTGTAGACCTGAACATGCTGTTTCATGCGGGATAAAGCCACATAGGCAGACTCAAAGCTGGCCATCTGTTCCCGGCCACCGGCCACCCCTTCCAGCGCGATGGCATACGGCTCGCTGGCCCCCTGGGCGCCGTGGGCGGTGATGGCGTAGGCGAGGTCGATATGCTGCTGTGCCTGCTCCGCCTTCGGGGTCAGCGTACGGGTGATTTTGCCATCAGACAGCGTGACACTGTCACCCGAAACAGACTGCACTTCCCAGATACTGTTGGCCACATAGCCGCGCTCCGGGTCACTTTTGCTGAAGCGCATTCGGTCCCCCTGAGACACGGTGATCTTTTCCTGACGATAGAGCGTGACGCCTTCTGCCGATGCCTCCCGGGGTGAGATAAATCGCTCCTTTCCTTCACTGTCTGTCAGGGTGATCAGCTGATTATCCTTATCCACTTTGCTGATACGGTGGTATACGTTATCAACCAGCGCCACCGCCTCCTTGTGAGCCGTCCAGGTCGACAGTTTGCGCAGTTCACCGTCACGGATGTTACTCGTGACCAGCACCGGCAGGGTGATTTCCTCTTTGCCGGTTTCCCCGTTCTCCCGCCGTGCGTCATGGATCAGACTGTTCAGCGCCCGCCGGTCCTTATTCAGATGGGTGATCACCAGAGTCTGCGACTGTGCCTCCGGGGTCCGTCCGGTATAGTCCTTCACCAGCGCCTCGTAGAGCGTCGCGGGCTGACCTTCCGGCAGGGTTTTCCCCTCGCTCAGTGCCTTTTCTATCTCCTTTTCCTGCTTCTGTGTGAATTCCACCACAGAACTGCCCGGCGCCCAGGCGCCTTCTTTTCTCGGCACCTGCTCCGGCGTGACCTGCTCAATGGTGGTCAGGGCGCGGTGCACATCCCGCTCAATCAGGCTGTAGACCGCCGGTCGCAGCTCAGGTACCTGGCGCACAATCTCTTTCATGATGGCAACGTCGGCGGCGCTGCGCTGCTGCGTCAGCCTGAACGGCTGGCCCGACGCGATGGGCGGCAGCTGGTCGGTATCCCCGCTGGGCACCGCCCGTCCACCGCCGGCGGCGATGAGGGAGTGGGCTTTTGCCATATCGGCCAGCCCCACCATCGAGCTCTCGTCGAGCAGGAACAGGGTGTTGCTGAAATCGGGTGTCTGCCCATTGCGCTGCAGCAGCTGCGTGTCGTGGAGGAACGACGCCGTCGTGCGCGCATCCACGCCGGCACTCTGCATTTCCCCGACCGCGCGATGCGTCGGCGCCAGACCGATGACGCGCGGGCGGGTCTCTTCCGGCAGCAGACTGATGGCACTCATGACTGCCCGGAACTGGGTGGTTTTCCCCACCCCGGCATACCCCTGAACCACCGTGAACCGGTCCGTGCTCTCCAGAATCATCCGGGTCGCCGCCCGCTGTCCGGCGGTCAGTTCCGTCATCAGACTGTCCGGCACGCGGTCCATCAGGGGGGCCACCGCGTCTTTACCTTCCAGCACCCGGGTCAGGATGCTTTTCTCGGCGTCCCAGGCCTGACGGGATATCAGCAGGTCATTGCCACGCCCGGGTGCCACCGGTACATTCAGCAACTGCCCCGACCTGATTTGTGCCTGGATGGTCGTGTCGATGTCCGCCATCGAAACCTTCCCGCCCCCGGTTTCCATTGCCGTCGCCAGCAGCTGGGGCCGGGAGAAGGTCAGGTCCTGGCTCTCAAGCAGCGGGATGGCCAGGTGAATGGCCTGTTCTGCCGGGGTATGCAGCCCGGCCTTCTGCTGCGCAATGGCCGCATCCAGATCCGTCTCGCCGGATCGGGACTTCAGCTGCTCTGAGACCACGCTAAACGCGGTATGCCGCGACAGCTTCTCCGTCGTGCGCGCCGCATCCTGCGCCGAGTACAACCGGAGGTGACTTCCGCTCTGTGCCAGCTGGTTGAGGGTGGCGTTATCCAGCTCACGCTGCGTCACCGACGCAAAGACCGTTGCCGTCTCGCTAACCGACCTGCCGGGACTTTCCACCCAGCCGTGGCCGACTTTAATACCGTCAAACACGCCCGCACCCACGGCCAGGGTCTGCGTGGTTTTCTGCCCCGGCCGCTGTACCGTCAGCTGCCCGTCCTCCACGTTCATCACTGTGACGCTCTCCCCGCCCTTAAGGCGTGTGTCCGGTATCTTCCCGAGCACCGCCAGACGTTCCCCCTCTGCCACCGGCAGTGTATCTGCCCGGAACAGCGTCCACTGGCTGTCGACCGCGGAAACCTTCAGATCAAGACGGTCCCCTTCCCGGTCTTTCAGGGTCAGCATATTGCTGCTCGCGGTCACCCGGTCAATGACAAAGCGATCGTGCGTCCGGGTCTCCGGATCCCAGCGTTCCATCACCATCCCCTCCCGGTAATAATCCCGCACGCCCCGGCTTTTGCTGTCCAGCCACACCGGCGTCAGGGCTGTAATGGTCGTGTCTTTCTCACCCAGCACCCCCTCCTGTCTGAGGGAGTCTCGGATGAGGCCGTTGAGTACGCTCTGTTCACGCGTCCCGCTGATTTGGGCCACGCTTTCCTGCCCTTCACGCACGCTGACGGCAAACTCCTGTGCCAGCCGGCTGTAGCGTGCTCCTTTATCCGGTTCACTGATGATGTCGGCGGTGGTCTGATGGCCACCCTGCCAGCGATACGTATTCACGCCGCTGTCCTTCAGCACCGTCAGCGCGCTGCCGGTCCCGCTGCGCTTCCCGCTGTCGGAGAGCAGGACCTGCACGTTATGGCGCATCGCGCCATCAAGCAGGGAAATCGTTTCCTTCAGGCTCAGCTTCTCCGCCTGATCCACGATGAGTGTTCCGCCCGGAATAAACGCCGTCCCGTCCTGCAGGGCGGATTTACCGGTCACCGTTTCCCCGGCCAGACGCACATCACCGGCGAGAAAATCTCGTGAACGGTTATCGGCCGCCAGGATATGGACGTCACGCCCCTGCTCCCGGGCCATCAGGGTTAACTCGGCCACCCGCTCCCGCTGGCCGGTTGCACCGCCCTGACCGGAAACGATACCTATGACCGGGCGATCCTGCGCCAGCACGCTGACGGCATCGCTGAAAGGGACCTGGCGCACCACAGACGCATCGGGCGTGACAGAGACATGATTCTGGCGCTGCACCTCCTGACTCAGGGCTTTGACGGCGAGTTCATCGAGAACGTGGATGTTTGAGGTGAACAGGCCTTTCTCGCGATCGAGAGGGATAAGCTGCTCCCGTTCAATGGCGGCATCGATGCCCTTTCTCGCCAGCTCAAAGACACCGTCCTTCGCCTCCAGCTGGCCGACCGTGCGTGCCAGCAGGTCGGCATACGTGAACTGCACCTTGCGGTCGCTGAGACCGGCAATCGCTTTCGTCACCACATCCGTGATATCCGGACCGTCAGTGTTCACCGGCGCGGCAGGTGCACGGGCCAGCTCTGCGGCCCGCGCATCGGCGGCCTCACGGTACCCCCGGATGTCAAACCCGGTCTCCTTCAGCGTGTTCATCCACTCCACCATCTTCTCTGCCGGATCGATGGCTTCTTTCGACTTGCGGGTATCGAGCGCGGCCACATCCCGGGACTTCAGGGAGGCATCGGGTCCTGCAGCCTCCCGGAGCTCCTGACTGCGCGTGGAAAACGACTCAACCGGCACGCCCTCCATCTCCCACATGCCATTCTTACCCGCATCCACTGTCTTGTAACCCATAGACTCAACATCGGCCCTGAGAGAGTTCTGGTATATCTTTCCGAATGCGATGCGGTTGGCCAGTATGGTTTCGGAAAACCCGGTTTTACCGACGGTATCGCTGGCCAGCGTCTGCCATTTATCGCCGTTCTGTGTCGCATTGATAACCACGCTGTGCGTGTGTATCTGTGGGTCCTGAGCGCGCGATGTATCGTGGTTAAAGCGGGCAATAATCAGATTCCCGGTCAGGACCGTTTCAGAAACGCCATCTCTCTTTACCCGTGTGGAGGCAAGGGACTCCACCTGGTTAAGAGCCACTGTCACCGCGCGATTATGAGCATCGATAAGACGCTTATCGCCGCCCAGCATAGCCAGCATCGATACACTTTTGGGGGCCGAGAAGGTCAGATCGTAACCGGGCCGGTGTTTATTCACGCCATCCTGTATCCGGGTCAGGTCGCTGCCATCAGGTAGTTTTCCCTGCAGAAGCTCCGTGAAGACCTGCTTGTCCACCTTTCCTTCAAGACCAAGCGCTTCCGCGCCTTTACCCTGCCAGCGCTCGTCCATACTCCCGATAACGTAGTAATTATCCTTGTCCGTATAGTAATTACCGGCACTGCCAGCTGATTTAACCTGGCTGAAACTAAGCATCAGAAGTTCCCCCCAATCTCGACATCATCCTGCTCATCGTGGCGGTGGCTGTGGTTGATATTGACTTCCTCACGCCGCTGCATATCCCGCTGTGTCTGCTCATCTGCCCAGGCGTCATACGCCTGCATATCTTCAATCACACCGTCCTCGTTCATGCCGGCCGGAAGCATGTCCTGCCCCTGCTCTGCGGACTGCTGCGCCAGTTCCTGTTCTGTCCCGCCTGCAGCTGCTGCAGGGGCACCGGCAGAGGATGCTGTTGAGGCAGCAGTGGCCGCTGCGGCTGCTTTTGGTTTGATCAACGGTACGGTCGTGACCCGCAGGACGGGAGGCTCCGTTGCTCTGACGGAAGGTTCCGCTGCCGGACTCTTTGTTGTCGGCGGCGCTTTTACCGGTGCCGGAGATACTGTCATGTCTGCTGGCGCAGGCTGACTGATCGGCTCAGGTTGTTCACCGGCGTGACTGTTTGTATCCGCGGGCCCGGATGCCGGCGCATCCGGCATAAAAAGCGTCCTGGCAAGACTGCCTTCAGATTCACGCGCTTCAAGCAGCGCACTGAGGCGGGCGTCAACACGCGTATCGAGTCGGCGCTGAATAAATCCCTCGGCAATTTTCGGACGCGGCTTGTATTTGAGGGCCAGCTTCACGGCCGGATACGGTCCGGGCAGCGTGACGTAACAGGACAGGTCCGGCAGCGTCTGAATATCGGAGTAACTGACCAGGGTTTCCCGCTCTTTTTCTTTCCCGGTCGATACACCATCACGCACCGGGTCAGCACCGTAAGAGTACTGCTCGCTGGCTTTGAGGATTTCCTTCTCGCCAATTTCACCGGCAGCAAACTCCGCGATCTCCCTGCTGGGTGAACGGAAGAAGGCCCGGGTATTCATTACGTCAAAGAGCGTGGCGGCAGGCTTGACGCCATAGATATCTTCCAGCTGGGCATAGGACTGAATACCGAACACATAACAACCACCAAATTTACGCGCCTCAGGGAGGATTTCGACCAGGTCAGGCAGCTTGTGCAGCGTGGGGAGCTCGTCGGCGAATATCCACACGCGCCGGTTACGGTTCTCACCCATCGCCAGCAGGCCGCGGATGGCAATTGACAGCCACATCGAGATAACCGGCTTCAGGGAAGCATGGGTGTCAGCGTTGGAGGAGATAAACAGCCAGCCATTGGGTCTGTCCTCACGGACACCGCGCATCCAGTCCCGAATAGTGAACGGCTCCCCGTTCTTCTCGATGCCCTGCAGGTAGCGAATAGCCTTAACGTAGTTGGTCAGCACGGCACGAATGGAGATGGCGGTTTTCTCAATTTTCTCTTCAACCAGATTCGCTGCCGGCGTGTTCTGCAGATAGGCGCGCAGCTTGTCGATTTTAATGGACAGCATGGTATCGACCAGCTTCTCGTAGCTGCGATCGTCGTCTTCGCGCATCAGATACGCGCCTTCGGCAAAGATAGTGCGACCGGAGCCCTGCCAGAACGGGTCTTCTTTGGTACCCATCGGGATAAGGGTGTTGGAGATGTTGTCGAAGTCCGGCAGCGTCAGGCACTCTTTCCACAAATCCCAGGCCGCGCAGCGCGAGTCCAGCGGGTTGAGGATTTTATCCAGTGACGGGTCGTAATAGCTTTTGACGAACTCACAGGAGCGATCATAAATGATGGCCATATCGCCACGTGCACGCACGTAGTTCAGTAGCCGGCGGATCACTTCTGATTTACCGGAGCCTACGGTACCGTGGAGGCAGAAGTTCTGGATTTCGGAGTTTTTAAGAATAGGCAGATCGCCAATTTTAATATCGGAGGCCATACCATCACGCTTCATCTGGCGGGCCACTTCTTTGGGCTTATCGGAAAGCTGGCGCCCGCCGGTATTCTCATCCTCACTCTGCTGTTTCCCCTGGCGGCCCAGCACCCAGCTGGCGATGAAGAACGTCACGATACAGATAACAAGAGAAACCACGGCAGCAAAGACGAAACTGGTCCACAGCTGCTCTCCGCACCAGATAGTATATTTATCGGCCAGGATTTGTTCTGAGGTATATTCCAGCGACTGGCCGTAATACTGAATGGTGTATACCGGCTGGGAACGAATAATATCGCGCATCGGACCCAGCGTCGTACACCACCAGTATACGCAGCCGTTCACAAAGGTTTGCCAGCTAAGCCTATACATCAGCATCAGCCCGCACAGTACCCAGAATAAAATAAACAGCACGTAGAAAATAATATTGGCAATCTGACCAAACATGCGAAAGCGCATATTGGCGATCTGACCGCCCTGCGTCATATCTTTGGCATTGAAACTCATGGCACTAATCCGTCAGTAAATTATTAGGGTCGGAAGGACAAATTAATCAGCGAAAACAGACCTCACGGGGTTGCAGGGAATAAGCCCCCCATAGCAGGGTGTGGATAAATATCGCCAGGCATCAGTTTATGTGTTTCAAGAGACATGACAGGTTCAGATATTGCCATAAATAACCTCTGATCAAATAAAGACGAAAATATTCCGCCGAAGGCGGCAACGCCTCACAGATGCACAAATAAATTGCGCAACTGTTCACCGTTCAGATCTGGAATTCATAGATTATTTGACGAATGAATTCTGACACACCAGAAAGGTGATGCCAGTATGGCCCGGGGACCGGGCCGTGGAATAGAAAGCTTACAGAATATTAGCGATCGATTTTGCCAGCTGGTCTTCAAGAACAGGCTGGGCTTCAGGGAACTTGAGGTTAACTTTATTAGCGTTAGAGACGACGCGAGTCTGGTATTTGTGCTGATTACCCGTTTCAGTACTTGTCTGCACTTTTGCGCCGGATGTTCCCTGACGTAATACGGCCACGTTATCAGTCTGAACCTGAGTTTTGGTTCTTTCCGCGATCTGAACATCGGTGATCATGGTGTAGTTCACATCTTCCACCATCGCATCAGCCGCCATCCCCACCAGACCGGCTGCAAGTCCTACCCCCAGGGTTGCTCCCGCAGAACTGGAGTTGTAAGCGGTAATCCCTGCCCCTAAAGCGGCGCCAGTCACAGCGCCCTCATAACCCCGGCTTAACCAGCCCTGAGACTCACGAAGGTCCATTTTATCGGCCTTAAGCACGTTCGCCTGGATCCAGTAGCCCGCCGTATCCGGGTTACTGACGACCTGATATCCCTTTGAAGTGACGGCGCTGGCAATTTTTGCCTGCAGGCCACTCATATCCTTATCGGAGGTATTTTTGATTTGCAGATAAACCGTCTTATTATTTGAAGGTTCCAGCCAGATTGTTTCGCTCATCTGGGTTTTTACTTCCAGATTTCTCTTTTTAATGGCGGTTCCCATTGCACTACATCCAGATAACACCAGCGCAGAGCTGACGACCATCACAGCCATGACTTTATTAAGCTTCATCCTGAATCCTTGTGACATAATCAATACGAGTAAATACACATTCTCTTATGATTTCGGAATGCGCATTCACTATATACGAATTTTAAGCGAGATGTAAAAACCAATAACAACCTAGACAGATAATAATAACCAAAAGAAATTTTTAGTCTGTTAATAAACCACCATAATTGATAGGTCGCTTCTGGATGATTACCCCCCCAACTTTTCCGCTCGGAAAGAGTTTATTGCAGAGGTGAGCAATGATAGCTGATAGCGTCCAAAATCCAGATTCATGACAAAACCAAAAAAAACAGACGTTAAAATAACCATAAATGCAAAAGAAAATGGCGTGTCATAAACCACTCTATTACAAATAGCTAATAACATAATCACTGCCATGTACACAACAGCATAAATCGAAACCTTCTTAGAAAAAAAGCGATATATATTCGATTTTTCTCTAAAGTTTTTAGGGACTGACAAAAAGAGAGAGCGTGAACTGGCAATACCTAGGAGCATAATGATACTGACCCCGACAGGAAAAACCAAAACATGAAATATATACTTTCCGGTCAAATAAACAGCATCCACACTAATTACAGCGCAAAGCATATTCCATGCAACTAACACTACGCCAGGCCAAAGGCACTCCCAAAAAGATGGAATTTCAGCCTTCCCTTGTGAAAGTAGATTTTTCAGCTCCTCCACTTCCTCAATAAGTAGTTTGTTCGTAATCATCATTTTTACCTTTTACCATCAAGATAATCCTTTTGAATTTTCGCCGCTTTTGCCTCTAACTCAGTAGGCGAGTCAGCTCCTGGTAAAGATTTCACCTTACTCTTTCTTTCATTATAATCACCTTTAAACTCATTTGCTTTTGTTTTATGGTCCTTTTCCATTTCAGTATTCTCATTTTTCACCTCTGCGCCTTGCCGTTGTATGTTTTCGCGGGTTTCCTGCTGCTGTTGTTTATTCTCTGTAATCATCCCACCAACTTTCTGATCCACATTATCCTTAATACCCGCATCTTGCGTCATAGCATCGATACGACCAGAATTTTGTCGGTAGTCGGCCATTACCGATCCATTGTCACCACCACCTGACACCCCAGCCATATTCTGTCCAATGCTTTCACGACCCTGTTGATACGCAGCATCAACCCTGGGTTCTACCTGCTCTTTGACGAATTCACGCGCCAGGGCTTCACGCTGCGCCGCAATTTCAGGAGAACTGGTATTGGTCAGAATGGCCTCGGCATCCTGTGGAGCACGATGCTGAACAAAGTTCGCAAACTGCTGAGTCAGGTTTTCGTTCATCTGGCCAGTCATGCTCTCTGTGCGTGACGCCATCTCACTGTACTCATGGCTGCGTGTCCGGCTGCTTGTATACTGGTCATAGCTGTTTTTGGCACTGGAGAGTGACGCGGCAAACTGGTCAACACGCGAGCTGGCATTATTATCGGTAATGTTGCCCGATGTGGTGGTTTTGCGGCTGGTAAAGTAATCGGATGCTTCCTTAAAGTCTTTGGCCGCCTGACTACTGGTATCATGTCGGCTGTCATTCGATTCACGACCGGAAGTGCCAACATTATCTGTGTTACCCGAGCTGTGGGTCCAACCCGCACTGCCTTTAACTCCGGCCTCAGCAGATAACCCAGTTCCCCATTTACCTAGCTTACCAAACAGCTGATCCCCTGAACTCCACTTACCAGATCCGTATAAATCAACTCCCTGCGTACTTTTAGCTGAATCATCCATCAACTGCTGGAAAGACTCCTCATTACTGATGTTGTTGGCTTTCGCATTAGCAACAACCGCATTCCACATCTTGCTTCTGGCCATCGAGTCCTGCGAAGAATCGGTAGTATCAGCTCCGGTCGTTGTTGAGGCGCTGTTCCCTTTATTGGTGCCAAATTGCTGCAGACTATTCCAGGCACTTGTCACGCTGCTGTTATAGCCATGCAGCGCGCTTTCGGCCTGGACATCAGCCTCACGGGCCATCTGTTGCTGCGCACTGGCTATCTGACGACCGACGTTGATATCCACCGGCAGTTTTGACATTGCACCACCACTGTCCCAGACCATCGATCCATCCCTCGTCTGCGTGCTCATGCCCCCATTCGCCAGCTGCCGTGACATCTGTCCGAAACTGGTTGTACTGTTGGTACCCCAGCTGTAGCCGCTGACGTTCTCCATCTGCATGTTGGCGAAAGAGTAATTGCCGTCCACCACGCCGGAGGCAGCCTGCGATGTTGCACTGAGCCCCGATGAAGAAAAATGGCTGTAGGCACTGGAGAAGGCTGCTCCCATGCTCTTCACGATCCCCCACGACAAAGGCGGTATCATCACGGCAATATAGCCCGCGGTGGTCGCAATATCCGAGTTTTTGAGCTGAACCTGCGACAACTCAGAGAGAACGACTGGGACGCCATTTTGCTTCGCATAGTAGGCCATTGCGCTGTTCAGGATGGCGAACAGTAATGGCCACGTCTGCAGCCAGATAAGCGCAAACACATACCCCTTTAGCACCTGCAGAGTCATCATATTAAACATGGCGGCCATCACCATGATCGGGAACATCCCAATCATTATCCCCATGATAACGGTCTGCATCAGCGGAAGTGTGCGAAGCGCCTGGTGCCCCATTGTGGCCTGTGCCAGCCGCTGCTTTTCAAGGGATGATGTGTTAGCCATATTGACCAGACTGGCGGTGTCCCCGCTGCGGGCCGCATAACTCTGGATCCCACTGCGCAGGGCGTTCATCGTGACGTTCTGGCGGATAATCTGCCCGGCGCTCTGTCCCGAGCTGTAGAAGTAATTGTAGCTGTCGCCAATCATCTGGCTGAAAAGCAGATCGGGATTAGGTTTGCCGCCAAACAGCTGACGAACATAGTAGTTCCAGGTTTTACCGCCTGTCTGAGTATCCAGCGCGAGAGCCGATTTCAGATCCCGTGAGGCCTCCTCGCATGTCTGGAACTGGTTGTTTTTGTCAAACACGCCACGCAGTGGACTCGGGTTTGCAAAAATCAGGGTATACGGATCAGGTGAATTCAGTAATTCCTCAAAAGAGTACTTATGATTGAGGAAAATATCGCCCATCACACAGTTTTGTACGTAATCGGAAAACAGCGTCGTAATCTGAGGATTTTGTGACAAAAAATCCGTACTTTTCGCGACCAGATTACTGCCAAATAACATCCCCGTTTTACTGTACGTGACACTGTCCGGCAGCGCGAAGACCATCTCATAACTCTGGATAAGCGCGTTTCCTACCCGCGTTGTCAGCGACGCCGGAATGGCCAGACCAATAGGTACATTATCGACTTCATAGACCTGCGCAACGTTACTGTAATCGATGATCTGCACAGGGGTGCGAATGACAACCAGCATAGAGACCAGGGTGAGGGAAAAGACCCAGCCCAAAAGGTCCATCACGTTGTGTTTTTTTACCCAGTTCCCCGCCACAATGAGTACCGAGATGGCGATACACATCTTTTCTATGGTCGACCATGTGCCGGTCTCCATAAACGCCGCAATCGCGTTCAGGTTGCCCCGTAACCAGTCACCGCCTGCAATGGCATATACCTCAAGCATTACTGATTCCCCCCAAAATGATAGTTATTCTGGTAGCGGGTCATCATGCGGGCAGAGACCTGCTGGCGCATGTAACTCATTTGTCTGTCCACCACGAGCAAGGCGTCCTGCTGAACCTGAACGCGGGACTGGAAAGCGGCAATCTGGACACTCGCCTGGTTGAGGTTTTCCATGATCATATCCATTGTCGACTGGGGATAATTACCGGTTGAGATCATCGCCCGGGCCTGCTGGATAAGTTCCTGAATGTACTGCAGCAGGATGTCGTAGCCGATATAGTCCGTCAGCTGGTAAATAAGTGAGTTAGACACACCGAGCATCTGCGGGTCGACCAGGTATTTGAACACCGGAATGGTGGTGCTGGAGATAAACCCTTTCTCCTGATCCGTCAGTTTTTCATCAGCCACCGCTTTATTCTGGATACTGCTTAACAAAGCGGAAATCTGGCTTTTCAGCGCCTTACTGGAGGTGATGGTCACGGTGGCATCAGCAACGACCTTAAGACACTTATCCGAATCATTGCAGTGATAGATTTTAGCCGTGCCGCCCTCCATCATGGCTTTAATCAGATCCTGGTCAGTGGTGCGTGCCGGCAACGGGGTGATCTCACTGTTCTCACCAAAAATCAGCGTCCCGGTCAGGGTCATCACAAACTCTTTCAGCTCCTTATTGCCGTCAAAGAGCCGGTTTTTGGACAGGGCATCCCACATAATGTTGATGTTCTTCATTACACGCTCCTTGTCCTTATCGCTGGCTTTATCCTGCACTTTGTCCATCTGCCCCCCCACCGAACAGCCCTGACGGGAAGCCGCCCAGTCCGCAAAAATGTTGCTCTCACCGGCGATGTCCTGGCAGACCTTTTGCTGCGCCACCTGGTTGCGGGGGAACAGACCGCCCACAATGCCCTGAGCGGCCTGGCAGGAGCTGAGGTTCATGCTGTTGATGTCGCTGGCCATCTTCTGCAGGAAGTCTTTGGCAGTTTTGATCTCCGGAACCGTGGTCTGCAGGGCAAGGTCAAAGAAGTAGCCCGCGGCGTTGGACATAATTTGTTTGCCGAAGCGCTGCAGCTGCTCGCTGTTGATAAATGAGAACGACCCCAGGTACGCATCGATGCCGCCGCAGCCGGCGTTAATATCCGGCAGGGTCATGCTGACCAGCTGGATCGTTTTCACCTGCGTTCTGGCATACAGCGAACCGCCGGAGGCGTAACCCGCCGCCTGTCCCTGCCAGACCTGCGGCTGGCTGGTATTGGACGCAAAGCCAAGCTTATTGAAGAATTGGTTCATGTCGCCATTCACGTCGGCGGCGGCACTAAATGACAGGCCAAGCGCGGCACCGCAGAAGAGTGACAGAAGTTTAATTCGCATCCTGTCCTCCATTACGCACAGCATTATTTTTAACTCTGTTATTTCTCAGAATAAAAAGGATTTTCAGGTGATGACTGAAAAAATTGAGGATTGCTAATGTCACTCCGGCAACAAAGAACCCCATCCCGACAGCCATCAGCGCATAAGGGATGGCGTACATCATAATATTCCACAGGTCTTTTACTCGCAGGTCACCGCTGGCTATCCAGTCAGCCACGCAGAGATTAAATAAAAATCTCATTATCCATAACAGCAGGGCACCTGCAGTCAGAAACACAATGAATAATTCCAGATAGATTTCCATACGCCTTTCCCGGTGGACAAATTCCGGCTTCAGTTGTTCTATTTTTTCTGCTGCTGTCTGCCCGGGTGCTTTTAAACTGGCTGGAAATAAAAACGCATACAGTCCCGTCGAACGTATATATTTGTTCATGGCTATTTTCCTTAATCACTTGCTAAGACCGGATATAACAGAGACTCAGTGCATCATCTGAAATACCGTATCCACTCTGGCCATAAAGCCCTGTGCATCCGTGGCGCCCTGCAGGATCGGGTACGCTGCCAGCGTGTTCACGTTGACCAGAAACGTGGTCGGGGTGGCCACCGGGATATTGGGGAAAAAGGTCTGCATCACGTCAGGAGGCGCCGGCAGCGCTTCAGGAAACGCGTCATCACCCTGTCCGTCAATGGTGTAAGAGAACACGGAGAAGCCATACTGTCCGGCCAGCTGCTTCAGCACCGGGTCAAATTTATGACAGTATGGACAGTGTCCCTGCATGAACAGCACCACTTTCCAGTCGCGCAGGTCCACCTGCTTTCCGTTGCTGAGTCGTAACCAGCGTGGCTGAGATGCCCCGCTCTCCACCTGGGGAGTGTCGCTCTGCGGGGAAGCCGTTTCAGTACCGGAGATTCCCCGCGGATCCCAGAGCGACTTCACCTCATCGAACGTTCCCGCCTGTGCCAGTCCGGCCAGAGCAAGGGAAAGAGCCAGCGCCGCCAGCGGCGTCTTAGCGATGTTCTTCAGGATGCTTTTCACAGGCTTTCTCCTCTTTTTCGGCTTCAGCAATGAGGGCGTTAAGAATGCGGTATCCCCCGAACACCACCATTCCCAGCCCGAAGATTTCCCCGGCCTGGACGGCCAGCTCAGGCTGCTTTCTGACAAGCCGGGCTATCAGGTGGAAAAACACGCCCACGGCCAGCACCCACATCCCGGTGATATCTAAATCCGGAAAACGAATCTTTCGCATGACACACTCCTTAGAAATTCGGTTTAAAGTCGCTGGAGACATAGAGGAACTGTTTCGCCAGGTCGTCCTGACTGATAAAGCCGTAACTGAGAGGCTTCACCTGGCCACTTTTCGGGTTAACCAGCATCATCGCGGGGAAGAACTTCACGCCAAGCTGCTCAGCCTGGCCCTGGTCCGTCCGGCTGTCGGGCAGCATGGGGTTAATCACGCCGTCAACCGACACCGGTATGACGCTCAGGCCATAGGTTTCGCGGAAGTTTTTAATCACCTGGACCAGCTGGCCATCGATCGCTTCGCGCCCCCGGTAGAAGAACATCACGCCGTAGTGCTGTGCGAGGGTGGAGATAGCCTGACGCTGTTCGGCATAGTCGGCGGCGAGCTGGTTTTTTACCGTGCCGTTGTAGTGGCTGTACTGCAGGTTGTAATCGAGTTCCGGGTTTTCCAGCATCGCTTTCTTCGCACTCATCGAGAACAAACTTGCCTGCTGCGTCCAGTAGTTCTGCAGCCGGAAGTACTTCACGAAGTTTTCAGACGATGGATACAGAATGGCTTCGTACAGCGACCGTTTGGTGGCCGCCTGGAGTGTGGCGAGTTTCTCCAGAATATCCATTTGCGGCGGTGGTGCCGCTGGTGCGGCTGGCCTTTCCTCATCACGGGGCTTCAGTTTCTCGTTGTACCACTGCCAGCCCGCATCTTTGGCGAAAGCCGGCATCAGGGCGCAGTAAAGGCACCCCGCCAGCATGGCGGCATGTATTGTTCGCATGACAAATACCCTTTTATGAATTATTGCGACTGGCGTGACAGATGCTGATAGACACTGTATTTATCGAGCTGGCGCTGTACCTTTCCTGCATCATCACGGGCTTCAAAGCGGTAACCGCTGCAGTACAGAGGCAGATGATTTATCTGAAGGTCCACCCGCTCCCCGTCCCTGACCACCCACGCGGTCTGAGAAACAGTGTCGCACTGGATCCCCCAGGCCCGGTTGGTTGTCATAAATGCGTTAACCTGCCTGTCCCGCCACAGGCTGTACGACATAATGCTGACCAGGAGAAAGACAAACACCCCGACAAACACCATGACCAGCCCGTATGCTTTTTTCTCTTCCATTGACTCTCCTGGTCACATAATAAGGAATAGCGGCATGCTCAGTACTGAAGATATAAAAGCCTGCCGGTCCGCTGGCAGTTTCTGGAAAGCAGGTGAGTACTGAGCGGCCATCTGAACCAGTTCGGACGAGTTAATCAGGAACCTGTCTGTATGCAGAGAGATATCCGCAAGAACAGCCAGCACCATAACATGATGCTCCTGGGGTAAATTCTCTTCATTCAGAATGTCTATAAATTTCTCAATCGTGATATATCGATTCATCTTTGCTTTTCCTTGCATTTATAACTTTCTCCAGGGCTGAGAAAAACAAATAACACACAGACATGGCAAACCCAGCCATAAGAATAAAGACCACACTTTCGACATAATCACTTCCCGACGTCCCTTTGACTGCATCCCAGGAGAAATAAATCACCGGAGAAATAATGATTACTGTCAGTGTTAATCTCAGGACAAAATCAATGGCAGGCTGTTTGTGAAAATTAATTTTCATGATTATCGGTCTCTTTATTAGGCAGCATGGTTTATTGCGCGGATTGCTGACTCATGATTTCCTTAATTCGTTCTTTGGTCTTATTGGTGAGAACATCGTTTTCCGGTATTTTTTGATTTTTCATCAGGTCGTCCATAAAGTTGGTGAAATCAAGCATGTTAAAGTCGATCCTCTGGAGCTCTTCAACCGTAATCCCCCGACAGTCAGGACTGCTGGCTCCGCCAAAACCGATATGCAGCTGACCGTTTCTTCCCTGCTGCTGAACGATCTGCGCCAGTTTTGAGTCGAACTGGCAATAGCTCCTTTTTTTCTCCAGGCAAATCCCCAGAACCTTTTTAGAGCAGAATTCCCCGATACTGACCGTCAGCTTGTCTTTTTTCGCTTTTGCCAGCGCCTTTTCCTCGCTGCTGCAGCGTGCCAGCCCCACATCCTGGCCCCAGCCGCTGTCTTTGCAGCAGTTACTGAAGCCCGCAGCAAACTTCTTACAGAACTTCGCTTTTCCGGTGAAGGCCCGGACATCCACCCCGTTCAGTGCCGCGATGTCCTTCCCCGCGGCAGCCAGTGCCGCCAGCTCAGACACCGCCTGCCCAAAGTCGTTGCTCTTCCCGGACGTGGCTTTGTCACATTCACCATCAAGGCAGAAGACATCACCGCCGCAGATCATTTGTTTGCCACTCGTCCTGGTTTCGCAGGAATACGTTGCATATTCATGCAGGCACGTGCCTTCCTCGCTGGAGAAGGCGCACTGGCGGGATGACAGAGTACAAGCCGTATTTTTCATCAGGCTTTCACAGGAGCCGTTGTCCGCCGGTTGCGTGAGCCAGGTATCCTTATATTTCCAGCAGGCCTCCGTGAACGAGTAATCCCTGCCTCCGAGGGTGATGGTTCGCGTTCCTCCCGGGCTGATACATTCCTCGCCCGTTTTTTTTCCTTCATCCTTACTGAACGGACAGCTTTCAACCCAGACGACTTCAGGTGCATAGACGGTTTCGGTTTCTTCCATCACCAGGGTGACCGTGACCTGTACGGGTTTCTGGCTGGCCGATGATACGGTCCGTGATGTTTTGCTTACTGAAAAGTTCTGCCCAGCAGTGGCCGCTTTGTCCACACCAAACGACTGATGAATCTTCCCCTTCCCGTCATAGGTATATTTCGTACAATGCGTGTTCTGACCGCCTGAACACATCGATTCTGAACGTGGCCAGCTGATCACATCAATGGGGAACGTTCGTTCAAAGAGGGTCAGGCTTTCACTCACTGCACTCTTGCAGCTATCCCGCACCTTCCCTTCGGAATCGCATTCTTCAATCCAGGGGATCACCAGAGGCTCACCATCCACCGAGGCATTCAGCAGACGACCATTGGTCGGGATCGTCAGGTTGCCACTCCATTGCCGGGTACTCCGGGCATAATTCAGCGTCACCACCTGCTGATAGGTTCGGTTAACTTTCTGCGTGGTGGCGTTATCCTTCAGGGTCGCTTCCCGTGTGCAAAAATTTTCCACCTGCAGATCACGTTCGCAGGTATGGTTTGTGAACTCGCTGCGGTTCACAACCTGGGCGGTACAGGACTGTCCGGTATCGCCGACAATGCTGTCGGCACGGGATTCTGTATCCTTTGCGGCCTGAATAAACGGCGCATCCTGAGATATCTGATCCGGTGGCCGGTTTGTGAACGACTCCGTAACCGCTTTGCCTGTGTCCCCCTGGCTGAACTCCAGGGCTGAATCGCTTTTCAGAGAGCTGTCTCCGCTGGCAGTGACGCCGCCGTAGTATTTTGTCTGATTCGGGTTGGCGGTATACCCCGGCAGGTTTTGCTCACCACTGAAATTTTTCAGTGAGTTCAGACCATTGCCCTGCACCTGTTTCGCAAAATCCGAACCAGCTTTATAGTCACTTCCACTGTCAGCGCAGGCGGGAGATGCCAGCCAGATAAAGGCGCTCAGGACTAAAAAATGCGCGGTCAGCACGGAAATAACCGTCTTCATTTCCACCCTCCCTCATCCCTCACCATTTCCGGTAACGCTATGAAGTACGGTCTGTCTTTCATGGCTGGCTCCCGGCGGCATTCGAGTGCGCATCAAGTATTTGCCGGGCCAGCTGTGCGCAGTCACCGGTCTGTGCCACTTTCTCCAGCGCCTGTTTGACGTGAATGTTACCACGTACCACGTCATACCCGGCCTGACACCGTACCACCAGAGACGGCACACTCCGGATGCCGTACTGTGTGTATAGTGTCGGGTCAATCTGCACGCCGTCGGTCACGCCATCCTTCACCAGCTGCAGCACCGCGTCAGTGGTGGTCCTCATGTCGTTATTGACGAGCCCACGCAGTGTCGCCGGAATGCCGTACTGCCGGGTTTCGTGCAGCATCCGCTTCAGCCCCTCTTCAGGTATCGAGAAGGAGACAAAGTACAGCGCTCCTTCTGCCGGCTTTTCCTGATTCGCCGCTTTCTGCTGGCTGACCAGATTATCGATAAACTGGCGGTCTGATTTGGGCAGAGGATTGCGGCTGATTTGCGCCTCAAGCTCCTGCTGCAGCTGTTTATCCGGATGCTGGCGCAGCTGTTCGCTGAGGTTCTCCTGCTGTTTCAGCCACTGCTGGTCCCCGGGAGTATTAATATTGTCAGCGGCTGACGCCGTAGTGCAGAGCAGACTCAGCCCCCAGGCCAGCCCGGTGATTCCTTTATTCATAATTACCTCAATTAGAGAGAGTTATGTGCCTGGCTATTGCTACAGGTCATGACAAATGCATAGCCCTGCATCACATATTCAGTTATTCGACTGCATTTTTTCTCTGAGGGTTGCGCCAATGTATTGCCAGTCTCTGTATTGCTCTGCCGTTAGTACCTTTTTATCCGTGCTGAAAGTGACCCGGGATGTAGTGGGAGATACATCCTGATGCAGGAGGGGTTGCTGGCAACATTGATTCTGTTCTTTTTCCATCATTTATCCTTTTCCTGTCTGACTTACAAAAATACGCAGTTACGTTTACGCCACATCAGGTAGCCATAGTTCTTGCGGGTGTTGGGCGGATTTTTGCCGGCCTCCCAGCGCATCACGCTGCGTCCAAGCGGATGGCACTGACCACTGTCCGGATACATGTTCACCATCTGATAGCGCCAGCGTTCTTTCGGGATGATCGGGGAGGGATATTCGTAACAGACTGCCTTGTCCTTCCCGATACTCTCCATAATTTGTCCCTGCCGGTGGAGCTTGAAGGCCATACGCTCACTGACCAGTACCGACGACTGCAGCGGGCTGGACTCATTACTGACCTGGCCGTTAAACGGGTAAAGTGAGCCATGGCTTCCACCACACCAGAAGAGGACATCCAGAGGCATATGGAATGCACTGGCCAGCGCATCCGCTGCGCAGGCGCCCTGCGCGATGGGGTTGGCAAACAGGATCGCTTCCGGATTCAGAATGGTGGTGAGGCTGCTGTCCACCCAGGTCGGGTCAATCTCGGACAGATAGGCTATATCCATGTCTCCGCCTTCCAGACAGCCTGCCGAAGTGATGATGTTCAGCCAGTACGTCAGCGGGTACTTGTACCAATGAACGTGATAGAAGGCGCCGTTCACCTGCTTGTCGTCCTTTCTCGCGGTCCCCATGCCGGTCTTGCCGAGATTGATACTGAAGCCCCCCAGATTGACCATACAGCCAGGCGAACGGCTAACGTCCGTCATGGCCATCGGCTCCCAGTACCCGATGGCCAGTCCGGGACGAACAAAAAGCGGTGGCGGAGCCGGACACAGCTGCAGGGGACTGCCGGGATTGCTGGTATCAGGCAGGTCGCCTTTACCAACCTGCACGCTGCCGAGCGACAGAGGGAAGATGCAGCGCCAGCACACATCGGTGATCGGGTTAACAAACCGGCCCTCACAGGAGGGGTCTGCGGCGGCGCGGCCACTGAACGTTGAGAACGCGATGCAGATTAAAAAAAACATGGCTTTCATTCGTCAGTTTTCTCCCTGAGAACAAGACGGAGGGCATCGATTTTATTGCGGACCTTTTCCCGTGTAGAGTCTTCGGCGCCCTCCATCCCGGCCCACACCATCAGGGACAGGCAGTCGAAGAGGTAAAGCTGGCGACGGTATGAATCCCTGTTCGTCTGGCGAACGGCGGACAGTGCATCGAGTTCACAAGTCATTTCATCGATAACCTTTTCACTGTTGTATCTCAGCCAGCGGTACAGCTTCTCGTTATCGGTCCTGAGACGCTCAACCTCTCTCTCCAGCCAGCTTTCTCTTGTACTGAGTTCCCGTATGACATTCTCCTGCTTACGGATGGTGGACCACATTAGCGTCAGCAAGAGCATCGTGAGCAGGATTATTAAGGCCAGTATCATCGGCATCGGTTACCTCTTTTGAATAAAACGCAGCCCCAGATCAGGGGTGCGGGACGGGCGGGAAGGTCTCAATATTCAGCCGTTCACCGGAGGGCGCCGGCGTGATCCGCGCCGGGACCGCCGTCAGGCCAAATCGCTTGCTCAGTACACCGTTCTGGTCGAAATAGATCCGGCTGTCCAGCGCTGCGGAGGTGTCCGGGATACTGCCACGCACCAGGATAATTTTGCTCATCAGGGTTTCCGGCACCTGACGCTTCATCCAGGCCAGCTGGTCGGCATCGTCACCATTGATGAAGTACAGGGTCTGGACAAACGGTACGGTTTTAAGCGGGTTTACCACTTCGCCCTTGCGGGCAAACACCCGCCCCTCATTGTCCTTCAGGTCTTCGGTCAGTCGGATGCTGGGATCAAACCAGCGCTGCTCGTATTTCTCCGCACGCTTAATGCCTTCCACCGGCGCCGGACGCTGACTGTTCTCGATAACCCGCTGCTTAAACGCGTCCATCGTCTGGTCCCACTGGCCAGAGGATTGCAGCGACTGCAGACGCTGCGTGATGAGCTGCAGCATGTCCTGCTCACGGAGGGGCCATAAATCCCCCCAGGTACCGAGATCAGCCGCCTGAGTCAGCGGCGATAACAGGCAGGCGGCGAGCAGACAGTCTTTCAGTCGTATCATTACTGTTCTCCTTTCATCCGGCGGGCAATGTCGTGCTGGATGTTGCGGGTCACATCAGGCGCGCCCTGAACCACGGCAGGTGAAACCAGAATGACCACATGATGCTGCTGCTGATACTCCGCCAGACTCTTCTCCAGCGCGTCGTTAAACCGATCAGAGAGCGCTTTGGACTGCGCCTCTGTCAGCTGCTTCTGACTCACACTGTCCATAAAGCTGTCGAGCGTCTTCTTCATATCAAAAGCCACCACCCGCGGCGTGGAGTACTCCAGAACCACGCGTGAGAGAAACGCGCTGGTTGCCAGGGCGAAAAGCACGAGAGCAACGATGACAGGTATCCGGCGAAAGGTATGAGAGGTCGTACTGACCGGTTGTTCGGTGTTGTTTTTCATCACTGTTTATCCTCCATGTCATTCACCGGTATTCGGGATTCAAGCTCTGCCATTTCGTCTTTAAAGTTGCGGCACGCCAGTCCGTATACCGCATCGTGGATATCGACCCCCTCCTGCCGGCGCGCTTGCATGTACTCAAAATCCGGGCCTTTGGAGGAGTACATCGCCCGGCTGAGCGGGTCAACGAACAGGCGGTGCCAGGAGCAGTTCGCTTCCACCTGCAGCATAAAGGAGGAGAACCACTGCTCTTTTGCCGAGCCGAAGCCGTTAATCATGTCTTTCTCCAGCTTGCTGAACTGATCCGGGTACAGCTGGTTATACTTGGCAAATTCCTTCGCTGACTGTTTCAGAATGGCCTTGTACGATGAGTTCCCCCACGCTGCACGTGCGGCGCTGGAGGCGGTCGGGGAGTCGAAGTCGACGATATTTTGCGTGATGGTGATGTATGCGCCGGTATGTCGACGCGCGGTACGGTAGCCTTTCTCGATAAACTGCCCCACTTTTCCATTCTTGAAATCAAGGAGCTTCCAGCCCTCATCGATGACGTTCAGTTTTTTCAGGCCACGCGGTGACTGATACATCCTGTTCTCGATGTAAATAATCAATGAGAACATCACCGCGATAAGCAGAGAGGGCCTCGACTCCAGACCACCGAGCTCCAGTACCACCATCCGGGCGTCATCGTGAAGTGTTGGTTTATCTGAGTTGAAATAGTCCCCGTAGATCCCATTCACCGTGTACTGATCGAGCAGGATTATCATCTCGTCCAGACGGCCCCGGATTGTCGGGGAATCAGCATATTCATCGCTGTCCTTCGCGTCCTGTAAAAACTGCACTACGTCATCAACGCGTGCATGATTACGCTTGCTTAACCAGGCCGCCTGAACTGCCTGCAGAAGCAGACCTTCATGGACTTCATCGAGGTTGCCGTTCGGACTGGCCATCACCGACATCTGATCGCGTATACGTTCTGCTGACATGTCAAAGTGAGCATCATCCAGCACGTTGGCGAACGGGTTAAACTTGAGGGTATCGCCATTGAGGTATACGCCCCCCATGTTTTCACACAGGGACTTATAGCCATCGCCCATGTCGAACACCCAGGCAAACCCGCCGGAGTCGAGCACACTGCGAATGAGGGGCTGAATCAGACCGGTTTTACCCGCCCCGGACGTCCCGCAGACTGCCATGTTGAAATTGGTATTGTTCATTCCCTCGTAGAACAGGTCGATGAACGCCAGCTGATTTCGGTAGGTGGGGGCCAGGAGTCCCGCCGGCGCCAGCGGGCTGTCAGCGACGATCGGCAGGAGGTTGGCCACCTGGAACGTCTCAGCCCGCTTCACCACGCCTGCCGCCTGCAGCTCTTTGAACAGGCCTTCGCCGCATTTGAACGGCATCATGGCCAGAAAATTACGCAGGTGATGGTAGCGGGCCGGGATAAGCTGGAAGCCACCCTTACGGTAACTGTTGAGCACCTGCTGCTCGGTAGCGAGAGAGGCCTCTGCGTTATCGGCGGTATACGTGGTGATATTAAAGAAGTAGGACACCAGGGAGGTCTGGTTGGTCGCCAGTCGCTGGCGGATATCGCCCCACTCCTGCATTTCCTTTATCACGTTCGGAAAGTACTTCGCGTAGGAGGTTTTGCTTTTCTTCTCCACGTCCATGAATTTCAGGTTGGCTTCGTTCTGGGTCTTCACCTGGTCCTCCACCATCAGCGTCAGCGTGATGACAAAGGGGCAGGAGATGGAGAGCTCCGGGTTCAGCAGGTTGGCGTAGTTGTCCGCATTGGACCAGAGGAAGGCCATTTCCGGATCTTTCTCCAGATGGTAGCTCGTCACCCGGGTCACGCACTCTTTCCCGTCGCGCCCCAGGCGGCCAATTTTCAGATGACCGGCCGTGACCTTCATATCAAAGCTGTCATCGACACACTGATAGTTCAGATCCTGATAGGGGTCCAGCTTATACGGTACGCGGTACATCTCGTGCGGGTCCGGGTTAATCAGCTCACGCATCAGTTCGACCAGCCCGGCCGCATCAAGGATACGCGTCGGAATGTAAGCCCCGCCCAGTGACGCCCGCAGGATTTTTATCTGGTTCTCCATCTCCACAATTTGCGTGGCGGAGTTCTTCTTCCGGGGCACGCAGCAGGAGATGTACACGCGGTAGTTACGCAGCGTCAGGGGCAAATCCAGATTGTCCGGCAGGGGAAATTGTGTTTCCGCCGCCCGGAGATAGTAGGCGCGGGTAATGGCGTTAAACTTTTTAGCCTGTTTACCACTCCAGCGGAATTCACGCAGACCGTAGTCGATATCATTGCCGACCAGTTTGCTGGAGACCAGATGAAAACTGACCGGGACGCCCCGGGGAAGTTTGCTGCGCAGTAAATGCTCCAGTGTGGCGACGATACTTTTATCCGCACCGGGTAAAGGACGCGCCTCAAACATAAAACCGACGGTTTTGTTATTAATAAACAGACCGGTCGCGGAATCATAATCCTTATAGGGCAGAATACGGCTGAACTGGGGGAAATTCATGCTGCCCAGCGTGTCATTGGCTTTTGCAGATTCGTCGGGCAGCTTCAGTGCTGATACCAGTGAATTCACAGTCTGGGTGACGGCATCGATGATGTTATTACTCATGCAGGCGTTCCTTTAAGAGCATTTCAAAATAACAAGGGTAATAAATGGCAAGAAGAATATTCACAGCCGCACTAGAAACTCCTCCTTATAATGGAAAGCACAGGAATGAAAAACAATAAACACATGGAGGCGATAATCTGACCCATAAAGATCGAATCCAACAACACCTCCCCTTGCCACAAACAAATAAGCAGAGTGATAAATAATAAAACCACATGAAAGAAAACAATCAGGAACAGAATGTTCGCTGAGAATTCGCCATCACCAACTTCCACCTCTAAGCAGAAAAAATAAAATACACACAAACTACAGATAATATAGACGCCTTCATGTCGAATACCCTGAAGGAAATCAGCAGAAAAGTCTCCTGCCAGTCCATTGTAAGTCAGTCTGGCTCCCAGATAGATGAGCCAGTAGACTGGAGGGGTAAACAAAAATCCATACTTTCGAAGAAACAGCATCATATCCATCCCCTGATTATTTGCTCATATCGTTCAGTGCGTTAAGTTGTTTTTCACGTACTGCTTTAATCTCTTTTTTATCCTTGCATTCTGATGCCATCTTTTTTGCGTCACCAAAAGTTAATGTCGCTGACGAAGTCACATTATTAGTTTGAAGAGCCATCCGAAAAGCCTCACCCGCACAAGGCGCATCATGAATAATACTTTGCAGTTGTTCTGGAGTGGCGGGCTGCATATCGCGAAAATCTTCATACTGAACAAAAAAACATCCAGCTGAAGCAAAAAAAAGAAGAACCCAAAAAATACCATATAGCAGATCAAAACGTTTCAATTCTTGCCTTTCTTTTTCATCGGCCTTTCTTATTAAATCCCGAGAGCGCTCTTCAATTTCTTGTTGTCTTTCCATTGTTCCATCCCTACCGGTCAATCCAGTTTATTAATCAGCATTTCATTTTGAGTTAGCTTTATATAATTCCCACTGATGGATATAGGAATAATACTGCCCACCAGGCACATTAATGATGATGCCATCACAGTCCAGTTTATTAACAGGGCTGGTAAAAGCGCCTGTCGGCATGTTTACCTCAAGTGTCCGGCAGTCATCTTTCCAGTGTCTACCTGCTTCAAGTTCATCCATCGAAAATGAGTGAATGGAGATAACGAACATCCCGGAAAACCCAACCACCGCTATAAGCGCACAGTATATGAATGTATCGCCTCTGTTAACTCGAAGATTGAATTTTTCAGGGATGGCAACCATTGCCAGCGCACCGACCAAACCAATAACAAAAAGAATCAGGCATATACCGTTAAGCCATGCAACGTTATGTCCAAGTATATAGTACGCTTTCACTTTCTTATTCCTTATGCTGCATACTTTCAAATAACGTGAGATTGTTAACACTGACCACCGGTCTTACTATTCACCCGCCCCCATCCGATCAAAGTAATAAATCAAGACATAAAACATATAAAAGATCACTGTGGCTGAAAAAAATCCCGTTATTACTGATAGCGTCAAATCAGGAGAACCGGCCCACATATTTTTATCCATGAATACCATTAAAGAAAATAAAGCACTGAGACCTGTAAGCCCAAACAACATTAAAATATAGGCAAGCGCATCTCTTATAAAAACACCAATAATTACATAGCCGTAACCGCAGATAATGATTGCCATTGCAAAAAAAAGTCGAACAAAACCATCAAAACTTAACTGGTATTCAGCCATTTACCCACCCTCACTCAATGTTTCTATCACGCTGCTCAAAGGCTCGCGGGTTTTAATTTCAATGCACTCTCCTGTATTACTTCCGTAACCTCTGCCACCACGTGCTTCGAGTACCCGTAGCATTTTTATGCAGACATCTGTATTAGGCATGGGAGTAATATCCCAAATTCCACCACCACTACTCGGCGTCATCAGCACCAGAAAAATAAAGGCATGCATACTTTATTGCCTCTGTTTATATATTAACGAATGAATATTTCTTTCATTGCCTCTGCGATAGTTGTTTGCTTATCGCCCCTTATCGCTCTGTCATAATCAGCCTTGCTGACATTTTCAATAACATCACCACACTGAAGTCTATTTTGCGCTGGAGAGAAAACCCTTTATCAATATTAGTCTCAAGCAACCGGCAGTCATTTTTCCAGTGATGAGAAAGAACTTCGGGCACTGTATTACTGTCACTAGAAAAAAGCAGGCGATAACCTGTCAATAAAAACACCAGCGCCATCGTCCATTTGAATAATTCATCCATAACGTTACTTACCTTCCGTACTAAGTTTATTAATCTCTGCCTTATCTCTGTATCTCACATCCATATACCGTGTTACGCCATCCGGGCAAGACCAGGCATCTTTTGCTTTAGCCAGAAACCCTGCCTGCTGCGCTTCAAATGCGGAGACTCTGCAATTTCTAAGCGTATAAATGATATTTTCTTTCCTGTTTATAATTTGTTTATATGTTGACTCAGGATCAAGAACTCCTGTTGCTGTAGTAATCATACTCACCATACACAGTATCACACTGAGGGTTTTACCCCACCAGGATGTGATTACTCTCTGAAAAAAGGAAGACACGATTACGGCAGAACCAACAATAAGAATCAACATAAAAATATATGACGAATCTTCGCGCAAAAGCAGCCATAGATATTTCATTGAGTCAGTCATTTTTCAAATTCTTTCATTTTTCGTTATCGACGTTCATTTCACACGCTACCGCCCATCCCTTTCAACGCAGAGGGCACTCGTTATAATTCAGAAATGGAACACTACTGCAGCGCCAGCAATGGCGCTGTGAATCAATTAAGGCGAGGCTGTCCCCACGCCGATGGTTTTACGACAAAAAGAACCGTTGCCGGCTGGTGATATACATCATCTGAATCCACATACGGCGCTATCCACAATGACGTTGTCTCCTCCCCTTTTCTTAATGGCCGGGGATAATTACCTGGCGGTGTTGACGGTGACGTAAACGTTGACGCCACTACTGGTAAAGACATTTTCACTACCGGCAAAGACTGGAGCCTTTTCTCGGTTTCGAAATATATTGCCTCATTCTTTGCCGTTGGATTATTTAGGTACACTGCACGTGCTCGTTCTCTCTCCGCTGCCACTCTGGCCCGGTTCAGGTTGGGTTGAGGCGGCAACGGGAACGAATTAACTGACGTGGTTCTGAAATTACCCTCAGCCAGTTGTGGCAACCCGGCCGCAGCCGGCTTTGCATCACTGCGTACCTCCTTCAGCTTCGCTTTTTCATTTGCCTGCTCCATCGTCATACAGGTATCCGACGTCGTGGCATTACATTGAAATTCGGTCTCTGTGCCCGCACACCCGGTTAAGAGCAAAGCGCTGCCCAGAGGAATTAACAGCATTAATTCCTTCATGATATTTCTCGCTATTTATCGGTTATTTCTTCAGGTTCATCCTGATTTGGGTATTTTCCTTAATCGCCCGAACAAATTTATCCCCTTCATCCGGACTCATTTCATAGTAAACACGCTTAATCTGGCTGACATCAGATCGGGCTAGAATCAGCCCTGAAGAACCCGAACCAGCCTCTCCGACGACAACACCGTTTTTCCGTATGATCACCCTGCGGACAGGAGTCCGACGGAAAACCACAGCGATCCCGGTAAACACCACCGCCATCAGCAGCCAGAGCCAGAGAATATTATGCGTATAGCTCTGGTCGATATATGCTGCATACCCTGCCGCATCCGTACTGACGGTGGTGCAGTCTTCCTGTAAAACCGGAGGCAGTGGAGCGTTCACCGCATCACCATTAAGTTCTTTCGGCCCCGTGCAGTCCTGAATGACATATCCCTACTGCTGCACAGACTCTACGGTTTTCACCAGCGTCTGGCCGAACGTGTACGGTCCCGTCAGGAACACCAGAACAACCAGTAACATCATCATGGCCAGCGGATACACCACCGCACACTTAACCAGCCAGTGAGCCCAGCGCAGTGCTGACAGAACAGCAGTAATGAGAGACTTAGCCATTATTTTCCCCCTGCGGCGCTGCGCCCGGAGAGAACTCACGCGGATCAAGTTTGCCCAGCTTCTTCAGCATCTCGTCAGTATTGAATCCGTTCATACCGCCGCCTGACTGATGATGTGCATCAGCCTGCGGTGCCGGCTCCGCCTCCTGATTCTGAGCCTGCTGTTGCCCGTTCTTTTCCGCTTCCAGTTCTTCAATCGTTTTCAGCTGGAATCCATCCTGGAACACGACGGTCACTTCGTTGCCGGCACCAATCGGAATGATCGGGTGATACTGCTCGGCCCTTTTGATGTAGTACTCGCTCAGCGTCTGCGCAGCTTTAGATGCACCACCGCCGACCCCCATTTTCAGAACGTCACCGGCGCCAACAGTTGCGGTTGCCCCCAGGCCAACAGCCGGCTGTGAAGCCCGTTCCATGCCCTGACCAATCCCGTCAACAAAACCGGCCCCCCATGCCCAGCCGAGGATTTTTCCGTTACGCATCACCACCTCTCCCTTAACCCCGTTTTTCCCCATAAAGGAAACGTGGCCGTTAATGGGCTGATCGATGGTTTTATCACCTTTGATACAGCTGATATTGCGGGTACGGACAATGGCGCGTTCGCTGGAGACATCTCCCCAGGCCTCAAGGCCCACAAAACACCCTGTCAGGTCGTAGGTTTTGCTGTTTGGCATTTCCACGCGACCGGTGATACGCAACTGCATCGGTACAGTTGATTCATTCCCGGTAACAGACGCGTTGGCATCTGCCCCCTCGATAAGCATACTTTTTGCAAAGCTCCCCGACGGAATGTACGGCAATGACTTCGTTTTTTTTCCTTTGTCGTAACTGAACGTTTTACGCTGTATCTGGTTTGGTACCGGTACAGACTGGTAGCTGACCTGCGGCGGCGGTGTCATACCATTCCCCGGATAGAATGCCGTCGGAGGCGGTACCGCGGCGCCGGTTTGCGGCGGATAACTGGCTGGCTGCGGCTCCCCTTCCGGACCGGGTGGCGGTGACGGAGGAGTCGGCGCGGGCTCGCCACCAGAGACAGCCGGTTTCACGCCCAGCGCCTTCAGCTGATTCTGCATGGCTTCATTGTCACTGCTGAGCTTGTCGATACGTATCTGGTCAGCGGTTCGCGCCTTACTCAGTAGGTCCACTTCCCCCTGCAGGGAGTCAAAACGCTTGTTGAGATCAGCGGCAGTCGCCTGCATTTCTGTTGTCGCGTGCTGCTCCACCTTACTGTTGAAGCTGCTGTCGACCACCCCGGTCATATCCGGTGCGGGTTCGCCCTGAGCCGGGGCTTCCTCATCAGAGCTCATGTTCAGATCTGACAGATACAGCCCGCCTCCGACGGCTGCCGCGCCGCCCGCCAGAATGAGTCCCAGCCAGATATATTGCTTACGTTTGATCAGCGTGTTGAAGTTGGCCATCAGCGCTTCACTCCTTCATCTGACGTCGTGACCCAGATCTGCATGCGACCACCGGCAGTCAGCAGGCCCGCCGGGGTACTGAACATGACGGCACGTGTTCCGGGCTGCCAGAAATCGCTTTCACGCACCATACGGGCCGACAGGGAGACATTGTCCAGACTGTAACGGACAACTTTCAGGTGATGACCGACCCAGACCCGATCGGCAGTGGCGCGCAGACCAGCCGGCACCTGCAGTACTTCAGAAGTGACGGGGACAGACTGATACTCACCGGGTACGCTGCCCTGACGCACGGCGCGATTCAGCGAAACCAGTAACGATTCATAGGGGTTCGACTCTTCCCAGGCTTTTGCCGGACCGGGGGTACCCGCCAGCTCGCTGACCAGCTGAATTGTCCGGCCTGAGCCCGCACGGGGCACGGCACGAATGGAGAAGTTCAGCCCGCGTTCGGTTTCCACAATGAAGGTGAATGGTTTTTTACTGACGGTCGCCAGAATGGCGCCGCCGCTGTCGGTCTGCTCCTGATTTGTCAGGCCGCCGTCCAGGCTGTTTATCGCCGTGATGCGATCGCCAGGTACTGTGAACAGATTCGGATCGGTGTTACTCACGGCAATATTTGCCTGACCGCCATTGGTCAGGGGAACCACTGTCGGCTCCAGCGTACCGCTGAGGGTCGCGGACATCGCAGGGGCGACCAACAGCAGACAGCCTGAAATAAATAACGGGTTAATTTTTTTCATTATTTATTTCTCCAAAACGCGCCAGCCAGCTGACACCATCGACACGACTGAACTGAATGACATAACTTTTAATTTCACTGTAGGGTTTGGAATCCCCAATCCACGTTTTCAGCTCACCCCGGATATCCACGCGGTTCTCTGCCGGCCAGGCACGCATCGACGTCATATAAAAGGTGGAATTAACGTTATTGTCTTTAATGCGTTTCGCATCTTCAGCCAGATGGACCTTGAGGCTGTTCTGCGAGGCAGGTAATACATACCGGAGTAGCTGCTGATGCTGGGCATCAACCGTTTCCGGCGTGACATTCAGACGCAGGGCAACAAAGGACAGGCCCAGCTGCTCAATATAAGAGGCGTCAGCCTGGTTCTGAGACACCGCAAAGGGTGCACGGAATAACATCGGTGTCACCGCCACTTTCTGTTCCGTCTGCAGACGGTAATTATTTATGCCTTGGATAATATTGGTTGCAAGACTGAGGGTCAGGAGTGTCCCCAGACTGATAAATCCCACAGCGATAACGCGGGTGGTATTTTGTCTGGCACCATGTTCCATATGTTATTTCCCCGTTGATTTATTTAATCCACTGCCGGAAACAGGAGTCCGGAACATCATGAAAGAAACCTTTAAGAAGGGAGGTTGGCAGATACCAGTAAATCAGGTCGCGTAGCCAGGAACTGCCCCGCCCTTTTTTCAGTTTCTTGATACCCCAGAAAACCAGTACCGCTGAAGCTATGCCAAAAATGAACTTGCTGGTCCAGAAACCCCAGCCGAGACAAATCACGGCCGGGATAAGTTCATCGAGATATAAGCCAAACCAGCGGGACTGGTTAGTCAGTGTTTCCGGGAAACGGTATCGCTTTAATTCGTCTCCCGTCATCACGTGCTTCCTGTCAGTAACCGGCGACCGACATACCGATGGTTATAAAGGTGGAAATAATCGCGAAGCCAAACAGGAACTTCACGTTTTTGGTCATCATGTACATGATGCCACCGGCGACGACTTCTGCCAGAACAACCCATTTGACTACGCTGGATTGCTTACCAAACGTGCCTTTAACGGTCGCATCCCCGGACTTCATCAGGTCGGTTGCCGTGGTGGTGGCCATCGCAGCATCCGGGAAGAACGCCGCCACAGCAGCAACCGGCAGCGCAACTTTAGCGACTTTCAGGGCTTTCTTTTTATTGAAAACGCGGGACATAAAAGACGGTTTGGTTTTTTCAGAGACAGCAGAGCCCTGAACACTTAATACAGCATTCATATTTATTTCCTTTAAAAAGAATGGTTGATATATAAAACAGATTTTTGACTATGATGTTAAATCACTCTTCCTTTTCACCTCCTGGTACGGCTAGTTCCGAGTTATAAAAGTCCGGAAAACGTTCTAGATGATCTTTCAGTCTCAAATAAGCTTCAGCTGTTTTACTTCTTCTGCTTCTGTCTTTTGCTTTGATGAGTCGACGATTAGTTTCTTCATCTAATTTTAAAAGCACATTTTTTCCAGGCGCAGGTCGTGCGTTGCTCCTAATCGCTCTTTCCAATCGACCTCCAAAGTAAGATTACCAACCTTTAATAAATCTTACATTGGAGGATTTAAAAGTAAACAAACTAAGGAGAAATCTTGAGTAAATTATTTTCACAAATCAAAAGTACCGACGGTACTATTGATTTAACAAAAAATTAACACCATCGTTTAATATCGAAACCACATTCGATATAAACTTTCCATAACTTAGAGTATAGATCGATGACATTATGATATAGTCACGATTATCAAAGCTCAGTTCCTTTTTTATTTTACTAACTGTATTTTTTGAGGTTTGCACCCCAACACCTGTAATCTTCGAAATAGATGCATGAGAAAACCCAACCGCATACAGATTAAAGATAGCCCAGTCAGACTTTGCTGAACGCTGAATTCTTTCGATATATCTTTGCATCTTTATAGAAAAGTCATTGTATTCCATTGAAGGATGAGGCATCGGTTCATCTTCATTTATAAAAACCCATTTACTGTATGTATCTTCATTAATCGAGAACGTTTCAATAAAAACAGTCCAAAGTGAACCTGCCAACCAAATATTTTTAACAAGTACAGCAGAACCTTCTGAAAACGATTTCAGTTCTGACTGCATCAGTTCCAGTTTGATCTCCAGGGAGAGATCCAGAAACCAGCTTCCAGGTGCTCTGGGTGTATCAAATGCTCCAGTTCCACCAGATGTTAAGAAAATTTTGTCAAAGGTTGGGCTGGTGTGAATTACTTCGCCCCGGGAATCACGAATAAAAGCAGGGCAAGATGAAATATTAAGCATCTCGCGCATAGAATGAATGGAATCTGTTTGACTGCGCACAGCAATATGACTACGATCCTTCGCACACATAGGCGCCTCCTGGAAAGGACACTATGGATAGTTGACGTTCGGGGGGACTAGCCCCGGACGTCAACGCTTCAACAAATTTTATTACAACCCTGTAAGTATTCTATATTCCTTATTCTTCCATGTCACTTTTTAAAGCTAGATCATTATTCTTTTTTTACTACTGAATTAATTACAAACCACCATAAACACACACCAGTTCTTACTCTTCTTCCTGCTCGGGGAAGAAGTGAGAAATAACATCTTTTGCATCTTCTCGAATGTTACTCACCATGCTGCGGAACTCGAATCGTTCATCACCTGTAACATGAGGGCTTAGAGAGCCAATAGCCAAAAGTTTGGATACGGTAAACTGAGTCTTCATGACATTCTCAAGCAAAATCTTATTAAACTCAGTTTGGTTAAACCCTGAATCTTTTCTTTCCATTTGAGCCTCATAAACCCTAAGCCCTAATTCAAGGAGCATCGAAGCGACACTTGAAAAACTGACATCCTTTTCCTTTGCCCCTTCAGCCCTTCGCTTTTCCACTATTGCATTAATTTTCTCTGCAACTTCATCACTAGCATAAGCTTGTACCCTGGCCATATCGGTTCCTTTATTAAAAACAGCATCAAGCAAGTTATTATGGCGAGAAGATAACGCGAGTTTACCTTCTTTACAACTCTAAACTTAAGTCTAGAGTCTAAGAAAGTTGCATTACGAGTCACATGGCGACTTAAGTCTAGAGTTAAGTCGCTTTAAATATATGATTATAAAAGAGTGAGTCATAAACGAGTCGCTATAGACTTACCGACGACTTACTACTGACTCGCCGGCAACTCACATATATATAAAGAAAAATAACATAATGTAATATAACTACAGTTAAGCCACTGAAGCTAAAGTGAAATCTGCAAAATTTTAATTTTGCGTAGTGTGTGGTCATTTTGTGGTGAGGAGTGCATATATGTTGAGTCTCGGTCTTGGATGGGTTAAGGTTATTCCGGGATTTGGCACGGAGGGGAATTCATGAAGGGAGCAGCGTTTGGTATCATCCTGTCTTTAATACCATTGTCATCAATGGCAGCAGACTGCTTTGATATGGCTGGCAGGGATTACAAAATTGATCCGGATCTCCTGCGTGCTATATCATGGCAAGAATCACGATTTAAAATTGATGCGATTGGTCGTAATCCTGTTACGGGTTATGGATCAGGCTTGATGCAAATTGACTCGCAGCATTTCAACGAACTGTCGCGATATGGAATAAAACCGGATCATCTTCTTAGCGATGCTTGTCTTAACATCTACACCGGAGCCTATTATCTGGCTCAGGCGTTTAAAAAGTGGGGCGTTTCGTGGGATGCAGTCGGGGCATACAATGCAGGCTTCAAAAAGACCCCGCGCCAGGCAGCAAGACGTTACGAGTATGCGAAGAAGATCCATTACTACTACACGGCTATCAAAGCAAGCAAACGAACTTCTTCTAAAGATCAGAAAATCGCCATGAACTAAAAAGCCTTCTGATATAAGAAGGCTTGAATTTCTTAAAAATCTACGGCATCTATACCTGGATAATAATCGGCATCACTATCAAAATGAAAAAGCAGATACCCGCCCTCCCGGTGCATTAGTATGAGATTTTTGCGTAAAAATTTTGACACCCCACCTCTTTTTAGCGCCAGAAGATGGCGTTTGAAATCATACATCCTTATAACACAACCATAAGGTGTATCATGTATCCACTCTAAGTAACTATCGCAAGTTAGATAATTGGTTGTTGATGAAAGCACCTGAAGAACTCTGATATCACCTTCTTCCATATGTGAAATACTGATACAGACAGCTTTAAATTCAAACATAAGTATTCCCACCATCAAAACGCCGGACAGCTGCCCGGCGCTTATAATTAGCCTTTAAGAGTGCGGAATTTCTCCGCAATTAACCACAATGCCTTATTGAGTTTGACATCACCATCAATTGCTTTTACTGGCCGGGTTGTTGTTCTTTTCCCTTTTTCAGTTCGGCCAGGCAAACCGCCTTTAATCAGATTTTCCTGGACCCTTTGATATGTAGTCCAGATGTCATCTTTTTTATCTTCATAACGGCGCGGATGAATTATCTGTTCAATACTGACCGGAGATTTATTTTCATCTTCATATCGGTAGGTTAATGCAGCTTGTCCAAACAGACGCTGTTCTTCCTTGGTTAAGGTAATAGACTTCATGACATCAACGCCTTCAGTTATTTTATCGAAAATTCCCAAAACTTCGTAAGCACCTTCGATAACCCTTCCCACAATATCACCTTTATGAGGTACACGAATCTCACCAAACGACGTACCGCACACAAGGCCATTTGTGCATACAAAACGGAACATACCCGGGATCATTTGATAACTGGACGATCCATCATGCGAGTTAAGAAGAATGATTTCGGGTACTTCTGTTCCTTTATTGGCCCCTTCACGGCGAAGTCTTACCATATGCTTAGTATGCCCCCGTTTATCCTCATCCCTTACTCGTGACTGACAGGCAAAAAATGGCTGGAAACCTTCTTCACGTAATTTATCCAGCAGTGTAATGGTTGGAATATAGGTATAGCGATCACTACGTGAATTATGCTTTTCTTCTGAAAACACAGAAGGTACAACCTTGACCAATTCATCGTTAGTCAGTGGGCGTTCCTGACGAATGGAATGAGTAAGTCCAAATCGGGATGCTAAACGCATATTATTCTCCTTCACCTGTTTAATTTTTTAACCATCACCCGTTGAGTTGCCGGGGCCGCGGTTTTGACTTTGTGCGGGGACCTG